>JGI26382J51730_1000244_pt1 | contig 28914 bp, 31 predicted proteins | sample SaaInlV_165m_DNA_2_FD_51730 | JGI IMG/M metagenome (IMG submission 51730) | reverse complement strand
AAAAATATTAGAGATTGTTGCTGGAATTGATAAAAGAGTTCAATTACCAAAATATAACTCAGAAACATTTTCTAATTTCTTTAAAAAAAATAAAGATAAAATTAATTTTGAAATTCCCAATAAAGAAAGAAAAGTTGTAATTTATACTACCTGTTTTGTTAATTTTAATAAAAAGAATACAGGGGTTGCAGCTTTAAAAGTTTTAAAAAAGAATGGTGTTGAAGTTCAAGAGGCTTATCCAGGATGTTGCGGTATGCCATTTTTAGAACAAGCAGATCTTCCAAAAGTAGTCGAGCAAGCTAAGAAAGTTTCAAAAGATTTATTAGAATGGGTGGATAAAGGTTACAAAGTAATAACTTTGACAGCAAGTTGTGGATTAATGTTAAAATTTGAATGGCCCTTGTTGTTACCCAAAGATGAAAATATAAAAAAATTATCTGCNAATGTAATGGATATAGATGAATATGTTGTTGATATCGCAAACAATGAAGGTTTAGCCGAAGGACTTCAAGAAATTGATGGTGGTGTAACAGTTCATAATGCCTGTCATGCAAGAGCGCAAAATATGGGGATTAAATCACGAGACATGTTAAAATTTATACCAAATGTTAAACTAGATGTTGTTGAAAGATGTGCTGGTCATGGAGGAACTTTTGGAGTTATGAAAGATACGCATGATTTAGCAAATAAAGTTGGAAGACCTACGGCAAGACAAATTAAAAATAAGAATAATAAATATATGGCTTCAGATTGTCCTCTTGCAGGTAAGCATTTGAAGCAATTAATGGTTGATACAGATATTTCTAATGATGAGGCGTTACACCCTATCGAATTAATGGCAAAAAGTTATAGATTATAATTATGCCAAAAGACAAAAGACAGATTGAAAAAGAAGATATTATGCCCTTAGATGTTTATACAAAAAACAGAAAAGAGCTTAGAAAGAATATTGTAAACTTTAAGAAAGACAGAAGAATTGCATTAGGTCCGTACGCAACTTTTTATTTTGAAAGTTATGAGACAATGTTGGCACAGGTTCAAGAGATGTTGTACATTGAAAAAGGTGGAGATGAGCAACTTAAAGATGAACTTATTGCTTACAATCCTTTGATACCTAATGGAACAGAATTAACTGCCACATTAATGTTTGAAATTGATAATCCATTTTCAAGAACAGCTTTTTTGGGTAAAGTTGGAGGTATTGAGGAAAAAGTTTTTATCAAGGTTAATGGTGAAATAATCAAAGCAATCCCGGAGGAAGATGTTGATAGAACTTCTGCTGAAGGTAAAGCTTCTTCTGTTCAATTTATACACTTCAAACTTAATAATGAGCAAATACAAAAATTTAAATCAAGTAGTGCTGATGTTGAGCTTGGAATTGATCATAAAGAATATTCACATACTACAAAATTAAATACTGCAAATTTAAGCTCTTTATCGGCTGATTTTAGTTAATTAAGTCCCCAAATATCATTGGTTTTGATCCATCCNGTATAATCTTTTGATTTAATTTTACACCATTCGTTTTCACAATTTTGAACAATCAACAGTCTACCTTTTTGAATTTTAGCTATTGGTTTTGCAAATGAAGATGGTTTNCTAAATAAAATTTTATCCTCTATTGCAATAACTGAGTTATTTTTTTTTAATTGNGAAACATGTATCCAACCGCTATTATTTTTTAAATCAATTATTCTTCTAAAATTTTCTTTTTTATCAATTTGNTTTATTGGAAGATTTATCTTTTTATATACATATTTAATATCTGAATCAAAGCTGGGGCCATAACGAACATTAACTTTACTTTTTTTTAAAGATAAAAAAACTTCCTCAGTTGCAGCAGATGAAATTAAAATTGTAAAGAATAAAAATATAAAAATAGTCTTTTGAATTAGTTGCAGATACATTTTTTTCTTTTATTAAGTTTAACTTTTCTAAAATTTATATTTAATAAATCTATAATNANAATTAATCCATTTAAATTTTTGCCAATATTTAAAATATTTTTCAATATCTCATTTGCTTGCATAGTGCCAATAATTCCAGCAACAGTACCTAGTATTCCTTCATATTCACAATTTAATACATCATCAGCTATAGTCTCTTCTTGGTAAAAACATCTTAAGCATGGATTTTTTTTATTTTTAAAATTAAAAGAAAATATGTGACCGTCAAATTTACTTATGGCTCCAGTTACTAAAATTTTTTTATATTTAATACATATGTCGTTAATTAAAAATTTTGTTTCAAAATTATCTGTGCCATCAACAATATAATCATAATTTTTAATTATTTTTATAAAATTTTTTCTATCCAACTTAAAATTATAAGTTTTCACTTTAGTTTTAGAATTTATTTTTTTAAGTTTTTTTTGTGCAACTTTAACTTTAGATTTATCTAGATCTTTTTCATCATAAAGACTTTGACGATGTATATTTGAAAGACTAACCAAGTCATGATCCACAATTCCAATTACTCCAATTCCTGATCTGGTTAAAAATTCAGCAACTGGACAGCCTAATCCACCTATACCAACTATTAATACTTTTGAATTTGAAATTTTTTTTTGACCTAAAATTCCAATATTTTTTAAGATAATTTGTCTAGAATATTTTTCGAGTTGATTTTTGTTTAACTTTGAACTCATTTTCCAGTTGAGCCAAATCCANCTTCTCCTCTTACTGTTTCAGGAAGAGTATCTGTTTCCTCTAAATTCATTTTGATAACAGGAGTTAAAATCATTTGAGCTATTCTATCTTTATTATTTATCAAAAAATCATTATCACNGTGGTTATAGAGAATTACTTTTATTTCACCTCTNTAATCACTATCAATTGTGCCTGGTGTGTTTAATACGCTAATACTATTTTTAGCTGCTAATCCNGATCTTGGTCTTATTTGAATTTCAAATTCACTAGGAAAAGCAACAGAAATACCGGTTGGAACTAAGCAAGAAGAATGTGGTTTAAGATTTATTGGGTCTTGAATAAATGCCATTAAATCCATTCCAGAGGCTCCGTTAGTTTTATACACAGGTAGTTCCACTGATGGATCTAATTTTTTTATAAGAACTTTTGTCATTAATTTAATTGATCAATTATTCTATCAACTATTTCATCAGATATTTCAGTTTTTTTTTTATACGCAAGCTTTTCTTTTTTTATATCTTTGTCTTTATAATGAATTGTTACTTCATTAAAATCAGAGTCAAAACCAATTTCTTTATTAGATACATCATTTGCAATAATCCAGTCACAATTTTTGTTATTTAATTTTTCTTCAGCATTATTTTCAACATCAGTAGTCTCAGCTGCAAAACCTATTACAAGATCTGGTCTCATTGAATTATGGTTAGAAATATAATTTAGGATATCTACATTTTTTTCTAAGTTTAAACTCAAAGAATCTTGTTTTTTAATTTTATTTTCATACTTTTTGTTAATTTTAAAATCAGCTACTGCTGCTGAAAAAATCGCTACATCTGTTGGTAAATTATCTTGAGTTGCAACCAACATTTCGTTCGCTGTTTCAACTTTAATTAGTTTAATACTTTCATCAACTTTAAGATTTGTTGGACCAGAAATTAGAGTTGTATCAAAACCTTTTTTAGATAAAGATTTAGCAATTGCATATCCTTGTTTACCGCTAGATTTATTAGTAATAAATCTAACTGGATCAATATACTCATTTGTTGGGCCTGCTGTAACCAATGCTTTGAATTTTTTATTATTTTTTTGTTTTAAAAAAAAACTATCTATTTCAGTTGCTATTGTTAAAGGATCAGACATTTTACCCTCTCCATATTCGCCACAAGCCATATCACCAATTTCTGGACCAATAATTTTATATTCGAAGTTTTTTAATTTATTTAAGTTTTGCTTTGTAGATTGGTGTTCCCACATTCTTACATTCATTGCAGGAGCTAAGTAAATATTTTTATCAGATGCAAGTACAACTGTTGATGCCAAATCATCGGCTGTTCCTTGTGTTAATTTAGAAATTGTATTTGCTGTTGCGGGCGCTATTAAGATTACATCAGCCCATCTCGACAGAGCAATGTGGTCCATTTCAGTTTCATTCTCAATACTAAATAATTCACTATAAACCTTACCCTGTGAAAGAGAGGCAACTGAAAGTGGGGTAACAAACTCTTTAGCACTAGTGGTGAGTATAGTTTTAATNTCTGCTCCATTTTTTTTAAAAAGTCTTATTGTTTCAAGACTTTTGTATGCAGATATCCCTCCACATATAATAAATAGGATTTTTTTATTTAGCAGATTTTTCATTTGCAGAATTAAAATACCAATAGTCCAAAAATTACAAGACTTAATAAACCAATAATAGATTGGTTTCTAAAAGCAATCATTTCAGATTTTTTATTATTTAGAGCAGTGTAAGAATTTGAGTTTTGAGGAATTTGTCCACTGGCTAGAAATGTTAAAGCTTGGTTGGCTTTATCCATAATTTCAGGAAACTCAGGCAATCTTTTAATAACTTCAGATGTATTTTTTAACGTTTCGTTAAGATTGTTAATTGGATCTTTTGTTTCTTTTAACCAACCTTCAAGAACTGGTTTTGAAGTTGTCCAAATATTAGTATTAGNGTTTAATTTTCTTGCTACACCTTCAACAACTACCATAGTTTTTTGCAACATCAATAATTGAGGTTGAGTTTGCATATTAAATTTTTCAGTAACATCAAATAATTGCTTTAGTAATTTTCCTCCCGAAATATCTTTAACTGCTTGGCCAAATATAGGCTCTCCAATTGATCTTAATGCTTGAGCTAAGTCGTCAATAGGGACATTGTTTGGAACCAGTCCTGCTACCAGGTGTACCTCAGCTACTTTCTTATAATCTCTCTGAATAAAACCAAATAAAATTTCTGCTAAAAATCTTTTACTAACTTTGTCTAATCTTCCCATTATTCCAAAATCAATAGGAACTATTTGACCACTATTATCAATAAAGATATTTCCTTGATGCATGTCAGCATGAAAAAAACCATCTCTTACGGCATGCCTTAAAAAGTGTTGAATAATATCTTCTGCAATTTTATTAGTATCTAAATTTCTTTTTTTTAACTCCCCTGTTTCTCTTATAGACACACCATCTATCCAATCTAAAGTCATTACATTTTCATTAGTAAAGTTCCAATAGATTTGGGGAACTTTAAATCCCACATCATTCTTAGTATTTTCTGAATATTCATTTGCTGCAGCAGCTTCAAACCTTAAATCCATTTCAAGATTAGTTATTTCTTTAAGTAGAAAAACTACCTCAACAAGTTTTAATCTTTTAGTTTTTTTTATAAAAGACTCAATGATAAAAGCAAATAGCATCATTGCATCTATTTCTTCATTAAATATTTTTTTTATATCGGGTCTTAAAATTTTTATTGCTACATCTTTAATAGTACCGTCATCATTAATTTTTGCTTTATGTACTTGAGCAATTGAGGCAGCAGCAACAGGTTCGCTTAGGTCAATTATAGAATTATAGGTTTCATCACCTAGATCATTCCTAATTATTTCTTTAGCCTGATTTATAGAAAAAGCTGGTAAGCGATCTTGTAGATTTTCAAGTTTACTGGATAATTCTTCTCCAATAATATCTGGTCTTGTTGCTAAAAATTGTCCAAGCTTAATAAATGTGGTTCCCATANTTTCTAATGAACTAGAAAGTCTTTCACCTTCATCTTTATTAAAATCTTTTTGTTCTTTTTTAGAAAATGAAATTGATAAAAGTTGAAATAATATTGTTACAGCTAGAGGTGGTTTTTTAAATTTTGAAGCAATATTCAATATGTCAGATTTTGCAACTTTTCTACCTAGTTTAAATAATGTTATAAGTTTTTTTATCATTAAAGCTTCCACCCATTATGAATTGAAACAATACCACCAGAAAAGTTTCTGTATGAACACTTTTGAAAATTATTTTTCTCCATCAAATCTATTAGTTCTTCTTGATTAATAAATTGCTCAATACTTTTAATCAAATATTCNTATGGTTCTTTTTCGCCAACAACAAACTGCCCTATTATTGGAATTAATTTTGAATAATTTTTATAAATAAAATCTAGATTGGAATTTTGAATTTTGGAGAACTCTAAGCAAAAATAACGACCACCAGGTTTTAAAACTCTATGGGCCTCAGATAAAGCTTTATCTAAATTTTTAGTATTTCTTAAACCAAAACTAATAGTATAAAAATCAAATGTATTATTTGGCAAGGGTAGTTTTTCTGCNGATGAAATTAGCCACCTGATATTTTTATAATTAGACAATTTTTGCTTTCCCTGGCTAACCATTCCTTTGTTTGGGTCAACACAGGTAATTTCACCATTTTTNTTTGTGTTGTCTAAAAAAATTTTACCAATATCACCAGTTCCACATGCAACATCAATTAATTTTTTATTTAAAGAAGGATTCATCATATTAATTAGACTTTTTTTCCAAAATCTGTGAACACCTAAGGACATAAAATCATTCATCAAATCGTATTTATTGTAGACTTGATCAAAAACGCTATCTACTAGTCCTTTTTTATTTTGAAGATATTGTTGCATAAAAAAAAATATATATTCAATATAGTGTGAAATGCCAGAATTACCAGAAGTAGAAATCGTCAGACAATCTCTTGATAAAAAGATTAAACAAAAAAAGGTTAAAAAAGTAATAATTCGAAATAGAAATTTAAGATTTAAAATACCTTTTAATTTTGAAAGCCATTTTAAGAATAAAAAAATAGTTAAAGTAGGAAGATTTTCTAAATATTTAATCATATATTTTTTTAAAGGGAGTTATTGTTTAATCCATTTAGGTATGTCGGGTACAATTCATATTGTTGATAACAAGTTAATTAAAAAATTTACTAACAGTAGTTTTTATAATTCACCTTATCTCCCAAAAAAACATAACCATGTAGAAATAATTTTTGATAATTTTAAAATTATTTATAATGATCCAAGAAGATTTGGTTTTTTTCAACTTATCAAAAATAGTTTAGATTTAAAAAAAAGATTTAATCATTTAGGTCCAGAACCATTTGATCCAAATTTTAATCTGACTTATGTTTTTGAATTTTTTAAGGGTAAAAATAAAGACATAAAAAGTTTTTTACTTGATCAAAAATTTGTATCAGGAATAGGTAATATATATGCAAGTGAAATATTATTTTTAAGTAAAATAAATCCATGTAAAAAAGTGAGCGTATTAAGTAAAAAAGAATGTCAAAAAATTATATTAAATTCAAAAAAAATTCTTTTAAAAGCTATTGCAAAAGGAGGTTCTAGCATTAGAGATTTTAAGGATACTTCAGGATCAAAAGGTGGATTTCAAAATGAATTTAAAGTTTATCAACAAGAAGGTGAGAAGTGTAAAAATTTAGGATGTTTTGATCTTATAAAAAAAAAAATAATCGGTAATAGGTCGACTTTTTTTTGTGATTCATGTCAAAAATAACCAATTATTTTATTGACCACCATAAATTCTCAAGTTATACCCCTGCGGATATGGCTAACACAAAATCAGCAATTAAGAGAATTAGAAGAATTTCTAAGCAAACAGCTGTTAATAAGGCAAGAAAAAGTAGATTTAGAAACGCTCTTAAAAAAATGAACCTTTTAATTGATGATAAGAAGAAAGATGAGGCTCTTAAATTTCTGCCTAAATTAAATTCGGAGCTGATGAAAATTGCAAAGACGGGCATAATTAAGAAAGAAAATGCTTCAAGAAACGTTTCAAGAATAACAAAAAAAATTTCTACAATCTAAACGATAAATCATCCATACTTAGATAAAACAACTTTTAGTACTCACTCCATATATTAAAAAAATTTAAAAAAGTTACCACATTTAGATTTGGTAAATAATTAATAATTATTGATTCAATCTATGAATGATTCAATCTGTGAATGATTCAATTAATAATTTTAATTTTAAATTTAATAAACTAATTTTTTTTTAGTAGTAATTAAAAACTACAATCATAGATTTTATTTTTTTTATTTTTTATTTATTAAGTTGTTGCAAATTTTTTTAAATCGTTCTAACTGAGATTCTCCTACAAGTTATGAATAAATCTATAAATACAAAAAATATAAACAATTTTAAGTCTGAAAACTTTGATTGGAAGTTAGTCCAAGCTGAAATGAAAAATAAATTGGGGCTTGATGTTTATGAGAGTTGGCTTAAAAAAATTATATTTGTTGATGAATTTAATAACTATTTATTATTATCTGTTCCAACTAGATTCATTAGAGATTGGATTACCTCAAGATATTTAGATCAAATTTTACAAATTATTCGTCTTTATAAAAAAGATATAATTAGAATTGAATTTAAAATAGATGATCAGCATAAAAATAGAAATGAAAAACAAATTATTGAAGAGCCTTTTAATAGAAGTGAAAATGTTTCTTTTATAAAAGATTCTTATCTACAGTATAATCGAATAGATCCCAATAAAAGGTTTGATAATTTTATCACCAGTACAAGTAATAAACTTGCTTATGAAGCATCCTTAAAAGTTTCAGAAAACATATCCCATTATAATCCTCTTTATATTTATGGTGGAGTTGGAATGGGTAAAACTCACCTTTTAAATTCTATTGGAATAGAATTGAAAAAAAATAATAAAGTAATGTTTATATCTGCAGAACGTTTCATGTATCAATTTGTAAAATCAATCAAGGCGAATGATATGGTTAAGTTTAAAGAATATTTTAGAAATACAGACATTTTATTGATTGATGATATTCAATTTATTAGTGGCAAAGAAGCAATGCAGGAAGAATTTTTTCATACATTTAATGCGCTACTAGATAAAGGATCACAAATTATTGTATCAGCTGATAGAGCGCCAAATAAACTATCAAGAATTCAGGATAGAATTAAATCTAGATTTTCAGGTGGTTTAGTGGTTGATATTCAAAAACCAGACCTTGAACTTAGAAAAAAAATTGTTGAAAAGAAAACAGAGGAGCTGAATAGTTTATATGCTGATCAACTACAAGTTTCTAAAGAGATACAGGACTTTATAAGCAATGAAATTACAGCAAGTGTTAGAGAGTTAGTTGGAGCGATAAACAGAGTAGTCTCATTTTCAAGAATTTATAATAAGGTGCCTAATTTATCAGAAACAAAAGTAGTTTTAAAAGACTTGCTTAACCTAGCAGAAAACAAGGTAACAATAGACTTAATACAAACAATAGTTTGTAAGTTCTTTAAAATAAGTAAAAATGAAATGTTATCATCAAGAAGATCAAGATATTTGGTAAGACCGAGACAAACAGCTATTTATTTGACAAAAATTTTAACATCAAAATCTTTGCCTGAGATAGGAAGAGAGTTTTCAAATAGAGATCATACAACCATAATTCATTCAGTTAAAACCATTGAAAAAATTAAGGAAAAAGACCCAGAGATGGTTGATAATATTAATAAATTAAAAAATCAGATACTATATAATAACAAAGAAAATGAAATTTAACGTTAATCAACAGGATCTTCAGCAAGCTCTAAATTACTGTCAAGGTGTGATTGAAAAAAGAAGCACCCTGCCAATTTTATCTAATATTTTAATAGATGCAAATAATTCTAAGTTAACGATAACAGCAACAGATTTGGACTTAATATTTATTCATCAGTTAAATAATGTTGAAGTAATAGAAGAGGGAAAAACAACAACAACTTCTTCAATCATGTATGATATAATAAGAAAATTTTCTTCAGGGAAAAAAATAAATCTTTCTTTAACAGACATTAGCAAATTGCAAGTAGAGTCAGAAAAATCTATTTTTAATTTAAATTGTATTAGTGCAACAGAATTTCCTTTAACAGATGAAAATTTTAATCAAAATGAATTTATTATTAAATCAAAACAGCTTTTAAAATTATTAAATAAATGTAAATTTTCAGTTTCCAATGATGAAACAAGGCATTATTTGAGTGGTATATATTTTCATCAAACTGAAGTTGAGGATAAAAATTACTTAACAGCTGTTGCAACTGACAGCCATAGAATGTCTATTTCAAAAATAAGATTAGATCAAAAAATTGATTTTGAGCCAATTATACTTCCNAAAAAAACAATTTTTCAACTATGTTCATTATTAGATGGTTATGATGGAGATGTAAAAGTTTCTAATATTAAATCTAAGATTAAATTTGAATTAAATAATAGTATATTAATTTCAAAACTTATTGATGGAAAGTTTCCTAATTATATTCAAGTAATACCAAAAAANAATCAAAAAAAATTAGAGATAGATTTAAAACTATTTTTAAATTCAGTAGATAGAGTTGCATCGGTTTCTTTAGATAAAAAAGATGGTGTAAAATTTAACTTATCAAAAGATANATTGGATCTTTCAGTAAATAACACAAATAGTGGTGATGGNAAGGAAACTTTAAATGTAAAATTTGATCATGATTTAGAAATAAGTTTTAACTCAAGATATCTAATTGATGTTGCCTCTCAATTAGATGGAGAAAGAGTTGAGATATTTTTCAATGATACGGGCTCACCAGCTTTAATAAAAGATCCTGGTGATTTTGANAGTATATTTGTTGTAATGCCAATGAAAGGCTAGTTTAGCAAATCAAGCTCTTTGTAAATATTATTTTCCAAATCTTTNATNAATTCTTCCTTAGCAAGTCCAGAACCNATGGGCTTTAAAATCGACACAGTAATCGTTCTATCACTGATTTTTGAGCCTTTTTTTGGCCAAACGAAACCCGAGTTAATTGCAACCGGCTGACATGTAATTTTTAATTCTTCATAAATTCTTGATACTCCTTTTTTAAAAGGTGTTCTTTCATCTGGCAGAACTCTTGTCCCTTGTGGAAAAATTATAAGTGGTCTTTTCGAATTATTAATTATTTTAGAGATATCCTCAAAAAAACCTAAATTATCTTTAGTAATTTTATTTCTTTTAATTGATATAGATCCAATCTTTTTCAAATACCANCCAAAAATGGGAATTAAAAGTAATTCTTTTTTAAGAATAAAAACTGGAGAATTAAAAATTGTTTGTAGATAAAANGTTTCAAACATCGATTGATGAGATGAGGCAATAAAAAATTTTTGATTATTAATAATATTTTCTTTACCTTTAATTATAATTTTTGTTGATAAAAAAATTTTTAGACAAAAGCTAGTCCAATAACCCATTAATTTTCCTCCAATTAAAACAATCTTTTGAGGTAAAAAAAANGCAGGTAAAAAAACTAAAGAAATAATTATTATTCCAGAAAAGAAAAAAATTGAGAATATGATGTTTCTAATCATTTTTATCAGAAGCTAAATTAAATTAACAAGCTTCTGTCTTTTNTTGACTACATTAATTTTAGAGTTTTTAATAAGTATTTCTACTGGTTTTGGTCTCACATTGTAATTTGAGCTAAGTGAAATTCCATATGCCCCAACATCACAAATTACAATCAAGTCTTTTTCATNTAGTTTTTGAAATTTTTTTATAGTTAAAAATTTATCTGTACTTTCACAGATGGGACCAACAAACTCATAGGTTTTATTTGATATTTTTCTACTTTTAGTGGCCGGAAGTATTCTGTGTATAGAATTGTATAATGCTGGTCTCATTAAATCATTCATGGCAACGTCTAGAATAATAAAATTTTTCTTATGACCTTCTTTAATGTAAGTGACTTTTGAGACTAACATTCCTATATTTCCTACAATAGAGCGACCAGGTTCAAAAATTATTTTAGAATTATTAGTTTTTANNAATTTTTTAATACTTAGTGAATATTTTTTTAGATTAAGTACTTTTTTATTATGTTTATAATCAATCCCCATTCCACCACCAAGGTCAATATATTCAAAAGAGTGATTAGTTTTTTTTATTATTTTGTCTAATGCTTTGAGCATATTTTCATATGGCTTAACATCAAGTATTTGACTGCCAATGTGAACACTTAAACACTTTAAATTCACATATTTAGATTTATTTATATATTTGACTAGTTCTAAAAAATCTTTTTCACTAATTCCAAATTTATTTTCTTTTTTACCTGTGGAAATTTTACTTAACGTTTTTGCGTCCACATTAGGATTTAATCTAACACCAACATTAACACTTTTTTTATTTTTTTTAGCAATTCTTTCTATCTCAAAAATTTCACTTTTTGACTCAGCATTAATTAGAAGTATCTTTTTATTAATTGCATATTTAATTTCCTCAACAGTCTTGCCTACACCCGAAAAAACAATTTTATTAGGTTTAATTCCCGCTTTAAGAGCTTTCATTAATTCACCCACAGAAACCACGTCAGCCCCAAGACCTAATTTTCTTATTTCACTGATTAAATTTACATTAGTGTTTGATTTAATTGCAAAACATATTAATGGAGAAAATGATTTAAAACTTTTTTTAAAGTTGTTAATATTTTTTTTTAATTGATTATATGAGTAACAATAAGCTGGTGTGCCAAATTTTTTAGCAATATTTTGAACTTTAACATTTTCAATTGTTAGTTTTTTATTAATGTATTTCATTAAGCCTTATTTTTAAAGATAGTTTGCATTTTTGCTTTTTTCTCAGGATTTTTATATTCAGGATCTCCCTTTTTCCCACAAGAAACTAATAGGCAGCAAAGTAAGAAAGCTAAAGTAATTTTTTTTATCATTTTTGTTTTTTATATTTCATTATCATTTTTTTAATATTATCAAAAGATGTTCCTCCATAAGATTTTTTAGAGTTTATAGAATTCTTTAAATNAAACACTTTTAAAACATTATCATTTAATTTTGGTTCAATTTTTTTTAATTCTTCCAAACTTAATTCATTAAGTTTTTTTTTCTTCTTTTCAGCCAAATTAACTACAGCAGCAGTTTTTTGATAAGCTTTTCTAAATGACATTGAATGATTTTTTACAAGATAATCTGCCAAATCTGTTGCTGTGATATATCCAGAGTTTGCGAGTTCGAGCATTCGTTTTTTGTTAGGGCTAGAGTTTTTAAGTATCTCATCAAAAATTTTAAGACAATTAATTAATGTATCGTTTGATTTAAATACAATCTCTTTGTCATCTTGAAGATCTTTGAAGTATGATAATGGTAACCCTTTTAAAATTGTAAGCATAGAAAACAAATTTCCATAGCTGCTTCCAACTTTTCCTCTTAAATATTCTAGCAAATCAGGGTTTTTCTTTTGAGGCATTATTGATGAGCCTGTAACAACTTTATCTGATAAATTTATTAAGTTAAATCCATCTGAATTCCAGATAATTAATTCTTCTGCAATTCTAGATATATGCATTGAACACACTGAAACGCTATATAAAAAATCTAAAACAAAATCTCGATCAGAAACAGTGTCAATTGAATTACCCGTTGGTCTTTTAAAACCCAGTTTTTTACTTGTATAGTTTCTATCAATATTAAAAGAGGTTCCAGTTAAAGCAGCAACGCCTAAGGGATTTTCATCTAAACTCTCTAAATTATTAATAAATCTTTTTTTGTCTCTGTTAAACATCTCAACATAAGCCATTAGGTAGTGAGCAAAAGAAATAGCCTGTGCATTTTTAAGATGAGTAAAACCAGGCATGATAGTTTCTATGTTTTTTTCAGCTAATTTTAATGTACTCTTTATTACCTTATCTATAGTAAAATTAATCTCTTTAGTTGCAGATCTTATCCAAATTTTAAAATCTGTAATCACCTGATCGTTTCTGGATCTTGCAGTGTGAACATAACCTGCCTCATCTCCAATTATTTGAAAAAGTCGTTTTTCAATATTCATATGAATGTCTTCATATTTTTTATTAAACTCAAACTTTTTATTAGATATTTCTTTTTCTATTTTATTAAGGCCGTAGATAATTTTATTTTTAATCTTAAATGAAATGATTTTTTGTTTAAACAACATTTCAACATGTGCGATTGATCCTTGAATATCTTCTCTGTAAAGTCTTTTATCAATATCTATAGAATTACCAACTTTTTGAAATAAAGTTGATGAGCTCTTTTTAATTCGAGTGCCCCATATTGCTTGGTTGTTTTTATTTTTTCTCATGATATTTAATTATACCTATTTAGCATGAGATTTTTAATATTATTTACTTTTTTGATTTCAAATGTCTTAGCTGATGATTTGCCTAAAATAAAAAATATAGTCATTCATAAAGACCTAAAAACTTATGATAATGTTATTTTTTTAGACCAAAAAGATAAAAAAATTAATATTAAAGATTTTAATGGAAACTTAGTTTTACTAAATTTCTGGGCAACGTGGTGTGAGCCATGTAAAGAAGAGATGCCATCCTTAGATAGACTTCAAAATAACTTAGAACTTAATAATATAAAAGTTTTTGNAATAAATATTAGCAAAGAAAGTTTAAAAAAGATTAATGATTTTTTTCAAGAATTAAATATTGAATATTTAGAGCCATATTTTGATGCACCAACCACTTTAGCTAAAACACTTTCTTTAAGAGGGGTTCCAACTTCAATACTTTTTAATAAAGAAGGCAAAGAATTTGCGAGAATCATTGGTTCAATAGATTTTGATAATTTAGAATTTATTGAATGGTTAAAAAAGTACAATTAGTTTTTAAAAAAATAAGCAAATCCTACAAGAACAATTATTGCTATAAATTGNAAAAGAACTCTTAGTTGCATTAATTTGTTAGAATATTTTTTACTAGTTTCGCCACCTTTAAAAAGAGTGCCAATACCCAAAATTAAAACAATACCTACTGCCAACAAAAAAACTATTGATAGAATTTTTACAAATATTCCTGAAATCATATAATTATTGTAGAGTGTTTTAAAAAATAAAAAACATAATTAATTAACTATGACATTTTGCCTAAACTCCATAATAATAAAACCTGAAGATGGAATTGAGATAAAAAATGCTGTTATTTTACTTCATGGGTATGGAGGAGATGGCAAGGATATAAGCATGTTATCTTTTAATTGGAAAAGGCATATGCCAAACACGGTCTTTATTTGTCCAAATGGACATGAAGTATGTGCAATAAATCCATCGGGTTTTCAATGGTTTGATCTGACTAAAGACGATCCTGATTACATACTTGAACAATCAATTAAAGCTGAAAAAAAAATTCAAAAATTTATTAACGAGATTAAGCAAGAATTTAATTTAACAAACAATAAAATATGCTTATCAGGATTTAGCCAGGGATGTATGTTGTCGTTAAATGTTGGATTAATATCAGAAAAATTTTCTTGTATAGTTGGTTTTTCTGGAAAAATAATCGATCAAAATAATTTAAAAGGAAGAGTAAAAAATTTTTCAGATGTTTTATTAATCCATGGTGATTCAGATCAAGTTGTACCTTCCACATATCTATTAGAAGCTAAAGATTTTTTAATTAGAAATGGTATAAATGTTAAAACACTATTAATTAAAAATTGTGATCATCATATTCCGATGGAAGCTTCAAGTACAGCGCTTAATTATATTTTGAAAAAAATTTAATACCCCTAATTATTGATAAAATTCTTCAACTGAGTTAAGAATAGTTAATGAATAATTTTTTTGAAAAAGATGTTTCTTTAGAAAAATGTCCAGCCTTAGTTCTTAACGCTGATTATAGACCGTTAAGTTACTACCCTTTATCTTTATGGTCTTGGCAAGATACAGTAAAATCTGTTTTCTTGGATAGAGTTATAATTGTAAGTAATTATGACAGAATTATCAGAAGCCCATCATTTAATATGCAATTACCAAGCGTTATTGCNCTAAAAGATTATATAGTCCCACAAACAAAGCCAAGCTTTACTAGATTTAACGTGTTTTTAAGAGANAAATTCTCCTGCCAATATTGTGGGAGTAATGAAGAACTTACTTTCGATCATTTATTACCAAGATCAAAAGGAGGTGAAACTAATTGGGATAATGTAGTGACCGCCTGTTCTTTGTGTAATGTAAGAAAAGGTGGAAAATTATTAAAACATTCAGGCATGATGCTTAATCAAAGTCCGTATCGACCATCTACAGAAGATTTACATAAAAATGGTAAAAACTTTCCACCAAATTTTTTGCATAAAAGTTGGATGGATTATTTGTATTGGGATGTTGAGCTGGAGTCTTAAATTTTTTCAGAAATATTAATTGCAATCTTTGAACCTGTTTTGATAATTTTATCTAATATTGAATAAGGACCTTCTTTAGTTGCACCTTCTTCGTAAGCAATATCTTTATGGTCGATTTCATCCTCTCTGAATTTGATAATTTTATTTTTTAATTTATTTTCATCTGATCCAAGCTGCTTTATTTGATTGGCATAATGTTCTTGAATTACCTCTTCAACTGAAGCTGTACACAACATAGCAGCCTTTTTGCCAAGAATTGTTGAGCCAAAGCCTAATCCCACACCCAACAAATCCCATAACGGTAAAAGTTTTGTTGGTTTAATATTTCTTATTTTAATTTCATTTTCAAAATAATCGCAATGTTCTTTTTCATGTTCTTTCATTTCTTCAATTGTTTTTTTTAACTTATCATTTTTAACAAAAGTATTTAAAGCTAGTAATTGGCCTTCGTATATCTTTATAGCGCCACGCTCACCAGCATGATCAACTCTTATAAATTCTTCAACTTTTATTTTATTTATTTTTTTCATAGCTCAAATATATTTTTGTAAGAACAATTGTTGTTAATATTGATATTATTATATTTAAAGTTGTAAGCGATAAACCAAAAATTTTAAATGTTACATCTTTGCAGCTAACTCTTTTTTCCTGTAATTGTTTTAATATTTCCTCTTTTGATATATTTTAGAGCTATTTTGAAGATCACAAACAAGAGATTCTTCAATAAAACCTTGTTCAATACCTAAATGATATAGAGATAATAGTGTAGAAGCTAAAAATACCATAGATAACAAGAGGATAAAATATTTTTCTAAACGATTAAACTTGTAGTTAAGTATAATTATTAGTAATGCTATCGCGTAAGGTACTCTTTCCATTAAACATAAATTACATGGTTGGTGACCTAAAACATATTCAATAAAATAAGCAGAGATTAAAGCGACAAAACTTACTAAAAAAATAATTCTGATATAATTTTTTTGGATTAAATTAAGCATTAAATTTTGTGACTAGAAATATAATAATAAATATTAAAACTAACAATATACCAAGAGCAGTAAACCACTTAGAACCATGTTTATTCATAAATTCTGTGAACAAATCACCAAACTTATAGGATAGATAGGCAATAATAAAAAACCTTAGACTTCTTGAAATTAGACTAACAATTATAAATACTAATAAATTGAAACCAATTAACCCACTTGCAATAGTAAATACCTTATAAGGTAAAGGGGTAAAACCAGCTAAAAAAAGGATACTTAACCATGCGATAAGACCTTCTCCCTGGGCTAGGCTGTTTATTAAAGTATTGATTTTATTTTCATATCCATAAAATTCAATTACACTCATTGCCATATCTAAAAAGATGGAACCTAGGATGTATCCAAATATGCCACCTAGAACTGAAAAAATGGATGCTATTAAAAATATTTTTAAATAACTCTTTTTTTTTGCAATAACCATTGGAATTATCATGACATCAGGAGGTATTGGAAAAAAAGAACTTTCTATGAATGACACTAAACCTAAAAAAAAATTTGAACTTTTATGAGAAGCTGAATTCAAACATTTTTGATAAAGAGTTTTAAACATTTTTTGGTTTTATTATAATTTTAGTTCTTATACTATTTAAAATATTATTTAATTAATAAAGGGCGAATGGCGGAACTGGTAGACGCGCACGACTCAAAATCGTGTTTCGCAAGAAGTGAGAGTTCGATTCTCTCTTCGCCCACCAAAATTTATGAAAATACAACACTATAATAATCTCTTAGAGTTNTTTTATAATCAATTTAAACAAGAGAGATCTGATCAAGTTTTTCTTCAATCTTTAAAAAACCCAAATCAAAAATTCACCTGGGAACAAACCTATCTTAATATTCTAAAGTTATCTGATCAGCTAGAATCTTTAATGCAAAATAATGATAGATGTTTATTAATTTCAGAAAATAGACCAGAGTGGATGGTTTCTGATTTAGCAATAATGCTAGCAAATGGTATTACAGTACCAGCCTACACTACTTATACAGAGAGTGATTATGAATATTTAATTGATGATTGCAAACCATCAGTAATTATTATTTCAGATAAAACTCAGTATGATAAAGTAAAAAATATTATAAAAAAAAGACCTTTTATTAAAANTATAATTTCATTTGAAGAGTTTCAAAATGATAACGAAATAATTTTTATTAAAGAGATTTTTAATAAAAAAGAATTTAAAGAAAAAGATTTATTAAATTTAAAAATTAAAAGAACAGATGTAGCTTGTATAATTTATACCTCAGGAACTCAAGGAAATCCAAAAGGTGTTATGTTAAGTCATGGAGGTATACTAAGTAACTGCGAAGGATCCATTTATCTACTTAAAGAAATTATTTCAGAAAAACCTAAATTTTTGACTTGGCTACCTTTATCTCATTCATATGAGCATACCGTGCAATTTGTTCAAATAGCAATAGGTGCTAAGGTTTTTTATGCCGAAAGTATAGATAAGCTAATCAAAAATATGAATGATTGTAATCCTGATATAATGACAGCTGTTCCAAGATTTTATCAAAATTTATTTCAAAAAATTAATTCAAATTTTAATAAAGTTAAAGGATTTAAAAAATATCTAATTAGTAAAATGTTAGTGCTTGGTAAAAAAAAATTGTTAAATGAAAAACTTTCATTTTTTGAAAATATTGAAAATTTAATTTGTGAAAAATTAGTAAGAAAAAAAATTAAGTCACAATTTGGTGGTGCATTAAAAGCCTTCATTTCTGGGGGTGGAGCATTAGATAAAGAAGTTGGTATATTTTTAAATTCAATTGGTCTTCCCACATTACAAGGTTATGGATTAACAGAAACATCTCCTGTTGTTAGTTGTAATCCAATAAATGATATCAGAATTGAAACTGTTGGACCTCCTTTTAGAAATAATAAAGTTAAAATAGTTGATGATGGAGAAATTTTGATAAAAGGTGAAAATGTAATGTTGGGATATTGGAACAATGAATTAGAAACAAGTAAAGTTTTAAAAGACGGATGGTTATATACTGGAGATATTGGTCATTTTGAAAATGAATATTTAAAAATTACTGACAGAAAAAAAGATATAATAATTACACCTGGAGGAGATAATATTTCACCAGTCAAATTAGAAAATGATATTGTAAAAATTGATTTTATAGAGCAAGCATTAGTATATGGGGATAACAAACCTTACTTAGTAGCTTTATTAGTTCTAAAAAAAGAAAAAAAAGAAATTACTAATGAAAATATTATTCACAAAATTGAAATAATAAATAAAAATTTATCAAAAATAGAAAAAATTAAAAAGTTTTTAATCATAGAAGATCAATTTACAATTGTAAATGGGTTAATGACACCAACATTAAAATTAAAAAGATATAAAATAATTCAGAAATATAAAAATCAAGTAGAAGATCTTTATTAAATTAGATTAATAAACTGTTTATTATCCGCATAAACATTAATGAAATTAATTAAAAAAAATATTATAAAAGATAAAATAATTTTTTATAAATTTACTTTTTAATTAATGAATTGACATAACTTGTATAAAAAAATAAAAATATAGTAACAACGAATCAATTTGATTCGTTAAACTTAAACAGGGAGCTAAAGATGCCTAAGAAAAGAAAAAAAGCTGCTAAAAAAACTAAGAAAAAAGCAGCAAAGAAAACTAAGAAAAAAGCAAAAAAGGCTAAAAAAGCTAAAAAGAGAAAAAGATAGTAATTTACTAATCTTTACTAAAAACGCTTCTCATTACAATTTGTATGAGAGGCGTTTTTTTTTATTCTTCTAAGGGTTCGCCAGTATCAGAAATTGGTTCTTCAACTGGTAATTCGTTAGTTGTAGATTTAGGAGCAGTTATCGCAGGTTGAGCTTGCCCACCCAGATTTCTTTTTAAAGCTTTATCCAATTTCTTTTGAGTATCTTCTAATGATACATTTAGTACAATTTGAAATTCAGATAAAATTCTTTCATATGCTTTTTCAAATAATTGTCTTTCACTATAAGACTGGTCAACCATAAGATCATCACCTTTATTTAAATCTCTAACAACTTCTGCTAATTCATAAATTTTACCAGATGAGATTTTAGCTTCATATTCTTGTGCTCTTCTGCTCCACATTGATCTTTTTATTTTTGGTTTACTCTTAAGAATAGAAATACATTTATTTACTTGATTGATAGTTGCCAAAGGTCTCAAATGTGATTGTTTATTCACTGGAACCATGCCGTTAGCTTTATCTTTTTCAAATTTTATTACATAGGTTTCAACATCAATACCACCTATGTTAATTTTCTTAAATTCAGTAATTTGTCCAACACCATGTTTTGGATAAACAATATGGTCTTTAATTTTATATTCTCTTTTTTCAGTTTCTTGTTTTTTTACTTTTTTGATTTCAGGTTTTACCTCATTGCTTTTGGAAATTCTTAAATTATCTACTTTTGCTTCCTCTTTTATTTGAGTTGCTTTAGTTGTTTTTTTTATTTTAGGTAAAGTTTTTTTTGAAGCTACTTTAGTTTTTTTAGTAGTAACTTTTTTTACTTTAACAACTTTTTTTGAAACTTTTTTTGAAACTTTTTTTGAAACTTTTTTTTTCACTTTTGTTTCTGTTTTACTTTTAAAGATTTTCTTTAAAATATTTTTCGTACTTATTTTGCTCATTTTTAAATTTTTCATGATCCATTGGGGGATCTTTTTTTTCACTTATGTTTGGCCAAATCTCAGAATACTTTGTATTGATTTCTAACCATTTTTCGCTACCGGGTTCAGTATCTGCAGTTATGGCATCAACTGGGCATTCTGGCTCGCAAACGCCACAATCTATACACTCATCAGGTTTAATTACAAGCATATTTTCACCTTCATAGAAACAGTCTACTGGGCAAACATCAACACAGTCAGTTAGTTTACACTTAATACATTTATCGTTTACTATATAAGTCATTATGAGTTTTCTTTTTGAATTTTATTTTTAATATCTCCCATAGTCTTATTGTCAATATAAAGAAGACCTGCTAGTCGTCTCATTAAATTAGCTTCATATATATCAGCGTCTTTATTTGAATAAATTATAGACCACAAAGCTTCAATGATTTTAATTTTGTTATTTTCAGACAAATTTTTAACCTCTCTTGTAAAATCTAAAATTTGATTTGAATTTTCTTCAATAATTTTTGCTTCTTTGATGGTTTTAGATAAATCTTCTTGAGAGGAACCTAATTCTAATAGAGTTTTTTTAATTATCTCTTCCTCATGCACTGTAAAATTTTCATCGATTTTAGCTGCATGAATTAATAAAGCGCAAACTTTAATTAAATAACTATTTTCTATTTCATTCTCTTTTTTTTTAAAAAACATAAAAATTATCCAAGATTTAAATTTTTTAATACTCTGAATGGATTTTCACTATCAATTTTTTTGATAGAATCTTTTTTAAATTTTTTTATAGGAGTATACTTGAAAAATGTTTCATTTTCTTTATCAAATATTTTATATCCCATTTTTTGTAAAAGTTTTTTAAAATTGTCTTTACTACAACCTAGAAGGTTTAGCATCTCTGGTATCATTTTTATTTCTTTATTATCTTTTGTGTCTGTATTGATTATTTGCATAAAAAGTCTTTCTAAAATATCTATTCTAACAAATAAAGAGTCGAATTTTTCAAAACCACAAAGAAGCATAAAATTTTTATTTTTAGAGTCTTTATCATCCAAAAAATTTAATCCAAAGGTGGGTGGTTTTAAATTATAATATTTTTGGTGAAAATTTTTCCACAATAGTGTTCTTAAAGATACGGCCTCAGGTTTAATTAATTGATATAAAAAAACATGATATCTTCCAAATTTAACACCTAGCTCTCTTAGAATTTTTCTTTCATTTTGACCGAGAGTTTTTACATATGAAGAAACCTGTTCTCTTTTTAGAACTCCATTATTTTCATAAAGCTGATAAGCTAAAGCTTTAATTGAAGAATTTTTTTCTTTAAGATTTTTTAAATCAATAAGACTTTTCAAAACTATATTAATTTTGTTATGTAGCCATTTATAAATAAAATCTGTTAATTTTTGCCTTTGATCATTTGCTATAGTTTCATCAACAACTAGTTCAAATTTAGGGTTTAAATAGTCATTTCCTGCAGATAGTTTTGCTATAGGAAAATTATTCCAATGAATTTTGAAGTCATCATTCAACTGAATTAATCCTGTGTCTACAATTATTTGAATTCTTTTTTCAAGCTCTGGGCCAATGCTCTGCCTTGCAGCTTTCTTTAATGACTTAATATCAGTTTCTAAAGCACCTTTTTTTAAATCTAGTTCTAATTTAAGACCGTTTATCTTCCCAATAAATTGATCGTCAATCATAACATTATTATTTTCTAAGATTTCTGTTTTAAATTCCATGTCTTGTTTTAAGCCTCGCGCGAGAACACTTGCTCTTTTATCAATAAATGTTTTGGTGAGTTCTTCATGAAGTCTATCTGATAGTCTGTCTTCTAAGTGTTTAGTTTTTTCAATCCAATATTCTTGATTTTCTATCCAATTATTTTTATTTGAAACATAAGACCAAGTTCTAACATTTGCAATTCTATTTGATAAAGAATCCACATTTCCCTCTAATTTATCGAGCTTCATAAGCTGTAATCTTATATATTCATCAGTAATTTGTCCTTTTTCACTACTCAAAAATTTAAAAACGTTGCCAATGACCTCATAATGATTTCCATAAGTTTTTTTAACAAAATCTGGTATTTGGCAACATTCCCATAAAAGACCAAGTGTTTTCTTTTCAAATTCTAAATTAATGAAACTTTTATCTTTTAAAAAATATTTAAGAGCTCTTTCATCTTCACATTCGTGAATTTTTCTTAACCATCCAGTTTGAGGTTTTTCTTCCAGTGATTTTATTAAACTAAANGGGTTGTTAAAATTTAGATTTGAATTTCTCCAAAACAGAGTTTTAATTTCTTCAAATTTATGATTTTCTAATAATTCCACATCTTCAGANGTTATTTCTTTACATTCACCTGTAATACCAAAATTTCCATCATTTAAATATCTGCCAGCTCTTCCAGCAATTTGTCCCATTTCAGATAAGTTTAATTTTCTTAATTTTTTGCCATCAAACTTTTTAAGATTAGAGAAAAAAACATAGTCTAAATCCATGTTAATTCCCATTCCAATTGCATCAGTTGCTACTAGAAAATCTACGTCACCAGATTGATATAATTCTACTTGGGCATTTCTAGTTTTAGGGCTTAGTGACCCCATAACTATTGCAGCCCCNCCCTTTTGTCTTCTAATTAACTCAGCTATTGCGTAAACTTCTTCAGAGGAAAAAGCAATTATAGCTGTTTTTCTATTTATTCTTGAAATTTTTTTGTGACCTGCGTATGTAAGTTTTGACAATCGGTCTCTGTTTATAAATTCTATATCAGCATCTAGTTTAGATATTATATTTTTAATAGTGTTTGAACCCATTAGCATTGTAAGTTTTTCACCCCTCATATTTAAAAGTCTATCTGTAAAAATATGACCTCTTTCATGATCGGCACACATTTGTATTTCATCAACTCCGACAAATTCTAAATGTTTATCTATTGGCATAGATTCTACGGTACATAAAAAATATTTTGCATTTGAAGGAATAATTTTTTCCTCACCTGTAATTAGAGCAACTTTATCAACACTAATTTTTTTAATTATTTTGTCATAAACTTCTCTAGCCAACAATCTTAAGGGAAAACCAATCATACCAGTATCAAATGAGAGCATAGTTTCTATTGCAAGATGGGTTTTGCCAGTATTGGTTGGTCCGAGAACAGCTGTAATTTTATATTTAGTCATTTCTATCTTTGGTATACCTTTTTTTTTACCTACCAGATATTGTTGCTGTTAAAGAACAAAAATAGACTAAAACATGACCGAATCGGAGGATAAAAAGTTCTCATTTTGCTTATAAAGTAGGGTTAGATTAGCATAAATAAGATTAATTCTATAATAGTAATTACAAATAAATATGACCCAGAAACTTTGGCAAGCATCTTCAAAACAGAAAAAAAACTCAATTCTTTTTAGTTTTGAAAAATATATTTCAAAAAAATTTAATAAAAATTTTAGTGGTGATTATCAAAACATATTAAATTGGAGCATCAAAAACTCACCAGAATTTTGGAGTTCTTTTTGGGATTTTACTAAAATAAAAGGAATAAAAAGTGATAAGAAAATTAGTAAATCAAAAATATTCTATAAAAATTTATTTTTACCTAATAGTAAATTAAATTTTGGTGAAAATTTATTGTCAAAAAATAATAGTGAAAAAGCGATTACTTTTATTAGTGAAAACAATTTTAGAGAAGAAAGAACCTGGAAAGAATTAAATGAAAATACTAGTAAAATAATTAATTTTTTTAAGGACAGAAAGATAAAAAAAAAAGATAGAATTGTAGCGTACTTGCCCAACACGATTGAAACAGTAGAAGCCTTCATCGCTACAACTTCAATAGGTGCCATCTGGTCTTCTTGTTCGCCAGATTTTGGAGTTAGGGGTGTGGTTGAAAGGTTTTCACAAATTAATCCAAAAGTGTTATTCATTACAGATCAATACTTTTATAATGGTAAAAAAATAAATGTTTTAGAAAGACTTCCAGAGATTTTAAAAGCAATACCTTCTATAAAAAACGTTGTAATTATCAAATATCCAGGTGAAAACTATCTTAGTAATAAAAAATTTCNAAAAGTGAAAATTTTTAAATGGACTGAGTTGATGAAAATTAATTCTCAAAATATTAGTTATTCCAATTTCGATTTTGAACATGAGCTAGCTGTACTTTTTTCAAGTGGAACTACTGGTAAACCAAAGTGTATTTGTCATAGAACTGGAGGAGTTTTAATTCAACACAAAAAAGAACACCANCTACANTGTGATATTAAAGAGGGAGATAACGTTTTTTACTTTACTACTTGTGGATGGATGATGTGGAATTGGCTTGTGAGTGTTTTGGCATCAAAAGCTTCGATTGTTTTATTTGATGGCTCTCCAATGTTCGAAAAAGATGATTTACTATTAAAGATTGTTGAAAAAGAAAAAATCACATTATTTGGTGTGAGTGCAAAATATATAGATGCTTTGCGTAAATTAAAACCAAAACTTAAATACAAATATAAACTTAATAAATTAAAAACAATCTGCTCAACTGGCTCACCACTATCTAATGACGGATTTAATTATGTTTATAAAAATATAAAAAAAAATGTTCATTTATCATCGATTTCAGGAGGAACCGATATAGTATCATGTTTTGTCTTGGGAAACTTATATCAACCAGTCCATATAGGTGAAATTCAAAATAAAGGATTAGCTTTAAATGTTGATATTTTTAATGAAAAAGGAAAATCTGTCAAAAATAACAAAGGAGAGTTGGTTTGTAAAAATCCTTTTCCATCCATGCCTTTAAAATTTTGGAATGATAAAAAAGATAAAAAATTTAAAGATGCATATTTTAATCGTTTTAACAATATTTGGCATCATGGTGATTTTGCTGAAATAAAAAAAACTAATGGGCTTATAATTCATGGTAGATCAGATACGACATTAAATCCAGGCGGTGTTCGACTTGGAACTGCAGAGATTTATTCAGAAGTAGAAAGATTTAAAGAGGTAAAAGAGTCTATTGTTGTGGGACAATCTTGGGACAATGATGTTAGAATTATTCTATTTATAGTAATGAATACAAAATTTTACCTTACAGAAGATTTATTAAAAAAGATAAAGTTCCAAATAAAAAAAAATGCTTCTCCAAGACATGTTCCAAGTAAAATAATTGAAGTTAAAGATATACCGAGAACTAAAAGTGGCAAAATAGTAGAGCTAGCGGTTAAGAATATTTTAGATGGAAATAATATTAAGAACAAAGAAGCCTTAGCAAATCCTGAGGCTTTAAAACAATTTAAAAATTTGAAAGAATTAAGTAATTAAATGTTAAAAAATTTAGTAAAAAATCTAAAACCATCATCTACTCTAGCAATTAATGAAACTTCTAGAAAATTAGAAGAACAAGGAAAAAAAATATTTAAATTTGGTTTTGGACAATCTCCATTTAAAGTGCCCCAAGATGTTGTTGAAGAATTAAAAAATAATGCCCACCAAAATAAATATTTACCAATGCAAGGTTTGTCAGAACTAAGAAATGCTGTGGCAAAACACACCTCAAGTAAAAAAGATTATAGTTATAAATCTGAAAATGTAATTATTGGACCTGGTTCTAAGGAATTAATGTTTTTATTGCATGTTATTTTTGATGGAGAAATTATATTGCCTGCACCTAGCTGGGTTTCTTATGCACCTCAAGCAATATTAGGTAGAAATAAAATTAAAATTTTACAAACAAAAAGAGAGAATAGCTGGTTTCCATCTGGAAAAGAAATTGAGGAAATTATTTTAAAAGATAAAAATAAAAATTATCTATTATTTATAAATTCACCAAATAACCCCTCAGGTCAAGTTTGTAAAAATTTAGAGGAAATAGCAGATGTTGCTAAGAAATATAATCTTATTATTTTATCTGATGAAATATACTCAGACTTAAGTTTTGAAGATAATTATAAATCTATTTCAAGTTTTTGCCCGGAAAAAACTATTATCAGTACAGGATTAAGTAAATGGTGTGGGGCTGGTGGATGGAGATTGGGTTATTTTATAATACCTGACTCGTTAAAAGAAATTAAAAATATGATTAATGTTTTAGCAAGTGAAACTTTTTCTGCTGTTAGTGCCCCTATTCAATATGCAGCAATAAAAGCCTATGAAAATGATCACTCAGATTATATCAATAAATCTAGAAATATCTTAAAAGCAGTTGGCAACTATGTTTATGAAAATTTAAGATCTAATAAAGTTTTAATTAACAGTCCACAAGGAGGTTTTTACTTAATGCCTGAGTTTTTGAATAAAAAATTTAACTCTTCATCAGAAATGTGTGACAATATATTAAAAGATACTGGTGTAGCTTTATTACCTGGATCTGATTTTGGTTTTGAGAAAAGTAGAATGCTCGCAAGATTGAGTTTTACCGATTTTGATGGTCAAAAATTTATGGATAAAATCAAAGTTGGAAAAATAATTGATGACAATACCATAAATGAGTTTGCTCCTAAAATTATTGAAGGTGTTGATAAGTTAAAAAAGTGGTCTGAATCAATATAAAATCTTACTATACATACCCAATTAATAACTGTTAGAATTGAGATATAAAAATAACGATATATATAGAGGGAGAAAAAATGAGAAAAATAATTACATCTCTATCGAGTGCTTTACTGATATTAGCTGCATCTTTATCCTTAACTGGTGTTGCAAAATCAGCAGAGTTTTTTACGATAGGAACAGGTGGACCAACTGGTGTTTATTTCCAAACTGGTAACGCAATCTGTAAAATGTTGCATAAATCTGCAATTGCTAAAGAACACGGAAGAAAAAAAGGTATAGATAAAGCTTACAGATGTACAGCGCCTTCAACGGGTGGATCAAACTATAATATTGGTCAAATCGCTGCTGGTGAATTTCAATTTGGTGTTGCACAATCTGACTGGCAATATCATGCTGTAAATGGTTCAAGCAAATGGGAAGGAAAACAATATAGTGATTTAAGAGCTGTATTCTCAGTGCACAATGAACCTTTTCAAATTTGGGCAAGAAAAAAAGCGAAAGTTAAAGATTTTGCTGGGCTTAAAGGAAAAGTTGTAAACATTGGTAACCCTGGTTCAGGTCAAAGAGGAACTATGGAAGTACTTATGGGTGCAATGGGAGTTGATAATGGATACTTTAAATCCACTACTGAGCTAACTTCATCAGAACAAGTTAAAGCACTATGTGATGGTAAAATTGATGCTTTTGGTTATTCGGTAGGCTTTCCAAATGGAGCTATGGAAAATGCAGCTTCTTGTGGAGCAAAAGCTTTACCAATTAACCTTAAGGGTTCTGAAGTTCAAGGTTTAATTGATGGTGCNGCTTATTATGCAAGTGCCNTAATACCTGCTGGNACTTATACGGGNCAGAAAAAAGATGTAACTACCTTTGGTGTTAAAGCTACTGTAGTAACTTCAGCTGATGTTTCTGATGAACTTGTGTATTTAGTTGTTAAAGCTGTGATGGAAAATTTTGATGATTTCAAAAAACAACATCCTGCTTTTTCTTCTTTAAAAAAAGAAGATATGATAGCTGCTGGTTTGTCAGCTCCATTACACCCAGGTGCAATTAAATATTATAAAGAAGCTGGATTAATGTAATCCAACTACTTAATTAAATTAAAAGGCCTGATATATTTATCGGGCCTTTTTTTTTGTTATAGAGTATCTTTTTGATAATGAATCAAAGTGTTGACAATAAAATAGAAAGTAAGATTAGTGAGGATTTATCTCCGACTAGAAATCTTACTGGGCTACATTTAAAAATTGTTGGAAGTATTGCAATTATTTGGTCATTATTCCAACTTTGGTACGCTTCTCCGTTTCCTTTCATGTTTGATATTGGAATGTTTAAAGGACTACCAGCTAGAGCAATTCATCTAGGTTTTGCTTTAACTTTAGCTTTCTTAATTTATCCAATTTCTAAAAGAAAAAAAATTTCTATATTTGATATTCTAATTAGTTTTATTGCAGCATTTTGTTGTTTATATATTTATTTTTTTTATGATCAGTTAGTCGATAGAGGAGGGATTCTTTTAAGTATTACAATTTGGGAAAAATTTAATTTACCAGTTGAATTAATTATTGGAAGTTGTGGAATTTTAATATTAATTGAAGCA
>JGI26382J51730_1000216_pt1 | contig 30950 bp, 30 predicted proteins | sample SaaInlV_165m_DNA_2_FD_51730 | JGI IMG/M metagenome (IMG submission 51730) | reverse complement strand
GGAAAACCTCAGCAAGAAGCTATGTCAATGGAAGTTTTCTCTGCAGTAGACTCTTTGGTGTTTTATGCAAAAAGAGCCGAGAAATGGCTAGCTGATAAAAAAATTAAAATGCATGGACCGATGCGATTCCTTAAAAAAACAATTATTACCTACAAGCCTCGAGGTGTTGTAGCAGTAATTACCCCATGGAATGGTCCTTTTATTTTGTCTATCAACCCAGTCATTCAGGCTGTTTTGTGTGGAAATAGTGTTGTTGTTAAGCCTTCTGAGGTTACTCCAATGTCAGGAGCTTTGGTTGAAGAAATCTTTGCCTTAGCTGAGGCGCCACTGCATCTCGTGCAAACGGTTATTGGTGATGGTGAGACAGGTGCTGAATTAATTGATCAAGCGCCAGATAAAATTTCATTTACAGGAAGTGTTGCGACTGGCAAAAAAATAGCGGCAAAATGTGGAGAAATGCTTATTCCTTATAGTTTAGAGCTCGGGGGCAAAGACGCAATGATCGTGTGTTCTGATGCTGATGTAAAAGATGCAGCAAGCGGAGCGGTGGTTGGCTCTTGTATGAACGCTGGTCAGTATTGTTGTGGCACTGAAAGAATTTATGTGATGGATGATATCTATGATGTATTTGTTGCTGAGGTGGTCTCAATTACTGAATCTTTAATTCAATCGAATGATTACAAGGGTGATGTTGGCCCAACTTTCTGGGATAAACAAGTAGATATTATTGAAGATCATGTTAAGGATGCTATTGATAAAGGAGCAAAAGCCTTAGTTGGCGGAAAACGTAATCCATCATTTGACGGACTCTATTTTGAACCAACTGTTTTAGTGGAAGTAACGCATGAGATGAAAATTATGAAGGATGAAACTTTTGGACCCATCATCTCAATTATGAAAGTTAACTCTGAGGAAGAAGCGTTGATGCTCGCAAATCAATCTCATTATGGCCTAAATGGAAATGTGTGGACAAAAGATTTAGTCAAAGGTCAAGCTTTAGCAAAATCAATTGAGACGGGGGCTTGCTCTGTAAACGATATGGCAATGAGCTATGGGGTTAATGAAGTTCCATTTGGCGGTGTCAAGGAGAGTGGATTAGGCGTAGTGAACGGAAAAGAAGGCTTGTTAGCTTATGCGCATCCTATGCCAATTATCATCGGCAAGAAATCTGCATCAGCTTATCCATATACAGATAAATCATTTAAGCAGTTACAAGGCGCTTTAAAAATTTTTTGGGGAAACAGGCTGGTAAGGAAGCTATTTGGCTAGATCGACCTCAAAGTTCCACGTTCTCAACCTCAACTTCTATATTAATATTAATATTTTCTAATAATTCAGAAACTTCATTTTTTGCGTCTTGAAGCTCAGTTTTAATTTCATCAATTTCTTCGTCAGTAAGGTTTTCTTCACCAAAGGTTTTAACTGCATCAGTTACCTCAGAAACAATTGATTGCACATTAAGCCCAGACAAGTCATCTGAATTTATTTTTATAATAATTTTTTTATCATCATCATCAGACTTAAATTCTAAAACATCATGACCTTCAAGCTCATGAAGATTTATTTTTTTTCCGGATTTTTCTCTCCAATTAGAATTTTTAGAATCTTTTATCATGATATGTTTTTGCATCATTCTATGATTTGGTTTTGGCCCTATATAGTCATCTATCACAATTGCAAAACCGATAATGCTTCCAAGAATTAAAGCCTGTATATATTTCTCATTCATCGCGCTCTCCCTTAATTAATTAAGTGCTAGTAAGATAGACTTAATATTATAAAAATAGTTCATTATTTTGGTTTTGCTACGTCCAAATAAACTGGTTTCTCTCCACCGCCATGAACATCAAGAGCCGCTCCTGTAATCCAGTCAGCTAAATCAGAAGAAAAGAATATACATGCATTGGCTATGTCTTTGGGCCTACCCATCCTTTTCATTGGTATTGTTTTGGCAACTTTATTAATTTCTTTTTTGCTGCCGTAATGAAGCATTGAGTTTTCAGTTTCTATATACCCAACAATGATTGAGTTCACTTTAATTTTTGGCGCCCATTCAACTGCCAATGTTTTAGTTAGATTAATAAGTCCACCTTTGGCAGCACCATAAGCCGCGCTGCCAGGCGTTGGTCTTGTTGCCGTAACACTAGAAATATTAATAATATTTGAAATAGTTTTTTGCCTCATCATAATCTTTGCAAATCTTTGGCTAACATTTAGTGGGGCAGATAGATTTAGATCTATGATTGCTTCATGAAATTTATTTGAAGCCGTTAAAGCATTGACCATAGGGGCACCGCCAGCATTATTAATCAATATATCAACAGATCTATATTCCTTTTTTATTATATGAACTGCTGAATCTAAGGATTGAATGTTTCTAATGTCGCATTCTATAAACCTAGCTTTATTACCCCTAGCTTTAATAACTCTATTAGGTTTTTGTCTTGCAAGTACTATTACATTGGCTTCATGTCTGAGAAAAGTCTTTGCTATCTCAGCTCCAATACCTTTTGTGCCACCCGTTACCACAACTGATTTATTTTTTAGATTTATCATAAATTTATTATCCAAAGTCACATAACCTAGATTTTATTATAGAGCATGAATGCTTAAAAAATATTGATAAATATTATCGCAATGATGCTCATTGAATCATTCATTAGTTTGTATAATCTTGTTAAAATTTAAAATTCATCAACTAGGAGAAATATAATGAAAATAGCAATTCTTGGAGGTACCGGCTCTTTAGGTAAAGGCTTGGCTTCCAGGTGGGTTAGATCTGGTCATGATGTCTTAATTGGAAGTCGTGAATTAGAGAAAGGCAAAGAAGTTGCAATCTCACTAGGCCTTATTGAATCTGCCGGAATGCTAAACATTGATGCAGCCCAATCTTGTGAGATAGCATGTTTGACAGTTCCATTTGCGCATCAAGAAGCAACTTTATTAAGTATTGGCAATTCTTTAAATACAAAAATAATGATTGATGCAACCGTTCCGCTCATGCCTCCAAAGGTTATGAGAGTCCAGTTACCTGAAGATGGATCCGCAGCGCTAAAAGCTCAATCTATTTTAGGGGAAGGTGTAACAGTAATTTCTGCTTTTCAAAATATCTCAGCTGAATTATTGCAAACAGATAAGGAGATTGATTGCGACGTCTTGGTTACAGGTGATTTATTGGATGCTAGAAACACCGTGATTGGTTTAGTACAAGATGCCGGTTTAACAGGATGGCATGCTGGTCCATTGTGTAATTCCGTTGCTGCTGAAGCGTTAACCTCGATACTGATAGCGATTAATAAAAAGCATTCGCTGGCTCATTCAGGTATAAAGATTACAGGTCATTAGAGAGACTCACTATTAATTCTATTCATCTACATGCTTTAGAAACATTGCCTTTGATAGAGCCTGGGCAGGATATATCTGCTGAAATAATAAAATCTATTCAGCAGGAATCTATTGATGTAGAAGATGGAGATATTTTTGCTATAGCTCAAAAAATTATTTCTAAATCTGAAAATAGATATTTAGATATTTCAAATTTAGAGCCTTCCAATGAAGCATGCGAATTATCTAAAAAAATAAATAAAAACCCGAAATTTATACAGGCTGTGCTTAATGAATCAAAGCAAATTGTGAGATATAGAATGGGAGTTTTAATAGTTGAGCATAAGCTTGGTTTTATTCATGCAAATGCTGGTATAGATAGGTCAAACATCGATCAAAAAAAAGATATTGTTTTATTGCTGCCTGAGGATCCTGATGGCTCAGCTAAAAAACTATCTCTAGCTTTATCAAATCATTATAAAAAAAATATATCAGTCATAGTGACCGATACAATGGGTAGGCCATTTAGAAATGGAATTGTTGGATTTACAATTGGTAGCCATAACATTGAATGCATTGTCGATGAGCGAGGGAACCAAGACTTGTATGGCAATGAGTTGAAGGTAACTCAAATTGGTATAGCTGATGAGTTGGCAGCTTCAGCATCTCTGTTAATGGGTCAAGCAGCTCAAAAAAAACCTGTTGTAATTATAAAAGGGTATAAATTCCAATCAAATTTAGAGGCCAACGCATCTGAGCTCATTCGCAGCGAAAGCGAGGATTTGTTCAGGTGAAAAATTACCTTTTGTTGTGTGGGGGAGTCGGAGGCGCAAAACTTGCTTTAGGTTTTAAGGAAATACTTTCCCCTGATAACTTAGGAATAGTGGTAAATACAGGAGATGATTTTACTCATCTTAATCTGAGGATTTGCCCTGATTTAGATACAGTCATGTATACGCTGTCTGGTGAGTCAGATGTCTCAAAGGGTTGGGGCCGCAAAAATGAAACTTGGAATATGCTTTCAGCATTATCTGAGCTTGATGGTGACACTTGGTTTCAGCTTGGAGACAAAGACCTCGCTACACATATTCATCGAACTAAATTAATGCAGTCTGGCTATTCATTATCAGAGGCAACTTCGATTTTATCTAAATTATTTAATCTACCTGATTTTATATACCCTATGAGCAACGAACCGGTTGAAACATATATACAAACAAAAAATAGATTGTTGTCATTTCAAGAGTATTTCGTAAAGTTGCAATGTGACCCTCCTGTTACAGATTTTGTCTTTAAAGGTTTAGATCAGGCAGAATTTAATAGCTCAATAGATCTTGATGCCTTTGAAGAGATAATTATCTGTCCATCTAATCCATTTGTAAGTATTAACCCAATGCTTCAACTTAATACACTGCAGCAACACTTAACAAAGTTTCCAGAGAAAGTAACTGTTATAAGCCCCATTGTTAACTCAAACTGCTTAAAAGGCCCAACTGCAAAAATGATGACTGAGTTAGGTCAAGAGATCAATGTTAGGAGCATTGCTACATTTTATAAAGATTATTCAAAAAGAATATTTATTGATTCATCTGACGAAAATGAGTCTATGCCAATGGCCGAAATGGGTTTTGAGGTTTGTCATTCAAATTTAGTCATGAATAACTTTCAATCAAAAGTTGACCTTGCACAGGCAATAGTTGATCACCTAGAGCGACATTAGAATGGGTATCTCTGCCTTTATACCTGTAAAAAAGTTTTCAGATTCTAAGGCTAGATTAAAATCCATACTTCATCCTAAAGAGAGGGAGCAATTAGCCTCCAAGATGGCTAAAAAATCTATCAATGCATTAAAAGATTCCAATATATTTGATTCAATCACATTGGTGACCAATGATCCTGATTTACATATCGAAGGCACTGAATCATTTTTATCAGATTCTCCACTAAATAAATGTTTGGATGAAGCCATTCAATTTTCTAAGCCTCAAGATATTATATTTATAATGCATGCAGATTTGCCTACCATTAACATGTTAGATCTGCAAAAATTTAAAAGCAGCTTCAACAATGATGTGATTAATATCGTTTCAGATACACAAGAAAAAGGTACAAATTGTTTAATGTTTCATTCATCTATGGGCTTCGACTTAAAATTTGGCATTGATAGCTACCAGTTATTTCTTGATGAATTCAGCTCCAATAATTATGCATATCAAAATATAAAAATTGCTGCCTTAAAAGATGATCTTGACTCCGAGGAAGATTACTTCAAACTAATTAAATACGTTAAGGGTTAGAAATTTGAAAATTCAAGAACAATCTAATTTACCACTCAAAAATTTGATTTCTACTCAAAATATTGATGTTTGTGATTTAGAAAAACTATCTAACATTGCCTTATCTCAAAAATTAATTGATGCAGCCTACGCAAAAAAAGTTTCTTATTACCGCGATCAAGTAACTTACTCACCTAAGGTATTTATTCCCCTAACATTTTTGTGCAGAGATGTTTGCCACTATTGCACCTTTGCTCAAACTCCTAAAAAAGTTAAATCCCCTTATTTGTCGATAGAGGAAGTCATTTCTATTGCCAAAGAAGGTGAGGTGCAAGGTTGCCATGAGGCCTTGTTCACGTTGGGTGATAAGCCTGAACTAAGATACAAAGCAGCAAGAGATGCTTTAAAATTGATGGGGTATAAAACTACTAATGAATATTTAGGCGCATGTGCAAAAGCTGTTCTCGATAATACATCCTTAATGCCTCACCTTAATTCTGGTTGCCTCACAAAAGATGAAATTACCTCACTCAAACCTCTAAGTGGCTCAATGGGCCTTATGGTTGAATCTTTATCAAGCAAACTGACTGAAAAAGGTCAGCCTCATCATGGATCACCAGACAAGGATCCTGAGTTTAGAATCAAAACTCTTATTGAGGCGGGCAAGCAAAAAGTTCCTTTTACAACTGGAATATTGATTGGAATAGGTGAGACAAGGCTCGAGAGACTTGAATCGCTTTTTGAAATTGCAGAGTTGCATAAAAAATATGACCATATCCAAGAAGTAATAGTTCAAAACTTTAAGCCAAAATCTAATACCTTAATGGCACATTCACCCGAGCCATCATTTGACGAATTATTATGGACCATTGCAATGGCTAGATTGATATTGCCAGCTGATATTAGCCTTCAAGTTCCCCCAAATTTAAACTTAAAATACTTAGATCGTTTATTTACATCAGGCATTAATGATTTAGGAGGCATATCTCCAGTTACCAAAGATTATGTGAACCCTGAAGCTCCATGGCCAGAAATTCAAAACCTTGCAAAAATTGCATTTAAATCTAATCAATCATTAAAATCCCGCGCTACCTTGTATCCAAAATATTTCTCTGCGCTGAGTGAGTTTTCTTCCAGAGACATTGCATCAAAGCTTTTGGATAAAGTGGATGCGCAGTTTTTAATTCGTTCTGATAATTGGCAATCTGGAATTAGCACTGAAATTCCTCAGATTAATTTTGGTATTTTCTGCTCAGATATCAAACAACAAATTCAACAAGTTGAAATTAACCCATCCATTGAGTCAATCCAAAGGCTTTTAGAATCATCGGATGGAGATTTTCAATACATTATTGATAGGGCTAATGAGATAAAAGTTAATACCCATGGCTCGGATGTAAGTTTTGTGGTCAATCGAAATATTAATTACACCAATATTTGTTCGTTTAGCTGTAACTTTTGTGCTTTCTCAAAAGGTAGAGGGCATGATGATCTCAGGGGCAAGCCTTATAATATTTCTCATACAGAAATAATTCGGCGGACAGAAGAAGCGATTCAGAGGGGTGCAACTGAAGTATGCTTGCAAGGTGGAATTCATCCTAATTATTCAGGTCAAACTTATATTGATATTGTTAAAGCTATAAGGTCCTCATCCCAAACCATCCACATTCATGCATTTTCACCGCTTGAAATTGACCATGGCAGAAAAACACTTGGCATCTCAACTTATGAATTTTTATTTGAATTAAAAAAAGCTGGTTTAAATTCACTTCCAGGTACAGCTGCTGAAATTTTGCATGATGATGTAAGAGCTGTAATTTGCCCTGATAAACTTAGTTCAAATGAATGGCTTGAGATTATCAAAACTGCCCATGAGGTTGGTTTACCTACAACTTCAACAATGATGTTTGGGCATGTTGAAAATATGTCACATGTTGCAGACCACTTATTAAAACTTCTTCAGCTTCAATCTGAAACAAATGGAATTACCGAGTTTGTTCCATTGCCATTTGTTGCCGAGGAGGCACCAATCTATCGAAGAGGTATGGCTAGGCCTGGCCCCACCTTCAAAGAAACCATTCTTGTGCATGCTGTATCTAGAATACTCTTCAATAATTCAATAGATAATATTCAGGGATCTTGGGTAAAAATGGGTCTTCCAGGTCTGAAATTTCTTTTATCATCGGGGATTAATGATGTTGGCGGGATTTTAATGAATGAAAGTATTACTAAATCCGCAGGCGCTTCATTTGGCCAGGAATTAAGTTTAAAAAATGTTCTTGAGGTAACTGATGAGCTTGAGCTTAATCTTGTTCAGCGAAATACTTTGTATCATCCGATCAATAGAACTCATGATATAAAAAATCTTATCCAATCCCAAACCATTCCCTTGCTTCCAATTAAAAATGAATATCACAAACCTATCAAGACCCTTATAAATTATGAAAACTAAACTACAACATCTTTCAGTAATACTTATTGGATACATTGGCTGCATATATTCTATGCTACTTACCTGGGATCTAATCTCTAATTTTTCGTTGGTTTACAAAGTTTTAATCTGTCATATAGAAGCAACAATATTTATATATATTCTTAGTGTCATATTTAAAAATTCTAGTTGGTACGATGCCTTTTGGTCTGTAATTCCTGTCGTTTTAACATTAATGTGTTGGTCAGATATTGCTGCAGCTGGAGATCTTCAGAGAGCATTTTTAATGCATGCTTGTCTTCTTTTTTGGGCTATTAGATTAACCTATAACTGGATGCGGTCATGGGATGGTTTTTCCCATGAAGATTGGCGCTACATCATGATGAAAGGCAAAACTAAAAATAAATTTCAATATTTTGTAGTCGACTTTGGTTCAATTCATCTAATTCCAACAATCTGTGTTTACATGGCATTACTTCCAATGATTCATGCCTTGGCATATGCTGGTGAGTCTTTGAATTCCCTGGATCTTTTAGCAACCCTGTTGGCTATTTCTGCTGTAATCATTCAAATGATCTCTGATCAACAAATGTATAATTTTAGGCAAAACTTAATTGATCCAAAAACTATGCAATCTGGTTTATGGTTTTATTCACGCCATCCAAACTATTTTGGAGAGGTGCTTTTCTGGTTTAGTTTATTTGTTTTTGCTCTCGCATCGAACATTGCTTTGATCTGGTTGTTAATAGGACCAATCATTATGTATGCTTTAATTGCTATTGCATCTGTTTCAATGATGGATAAACGTTCATTGGAAAGAAGACCAGATTTTAAATATTACATGGAATCAACACCTGCAATCTTTATTAACTTTTTAAAAAAAAGGTAACTTATGAAAAACTTATTAATCATTCTCTCTTTATTATTAATCGTGAGCCCAGTTTCAGCTGATGCATTAAAAAATCAATTGGAGCGAGACCTTCAAGGAGTAATGACCAAGGTGGTTGATTGGAGGCATCATTTTCATGAAAATCCAGAATTATCTAACAGAGAATTCAAGACTCAAGAATCTATAGTTGATGCTTTACTAGAAATGGGTTTAGAGCCTAATACAGATTATGGTATTACTGGTGTGACAGCCTTTATCAGAGGACAGAATCCAGGGCCTTTAATAGCTTTAAGAGCTGACATTGATGGGCTGCCCGTAACTGAGAAATTGAATTTACCTTTTTCATCTAAGGTAAAAACAACATATCAGGGTAATGAGGTTGGGGTAATGCATGCATGCGGTCATGATGCGCATATTGCAGTATTGCTTGGTGCTGCCAGTTTCCTATCAAGAAATACTGATAAATTGAATGGAGATATATTGCTTATATTTCAGCCAGCTGAAGAAGGNGCGCCAGAAGGGGAAGAGGGCGGCGCTGAGTTAATGCTNAAAGAAGGAATTTTTGATGCTGAGAAACCAGATGCTATTTTTGGAATGCATGTTTCTAATGCTAAACATGGTCAAATTTGGACAAAACCTGGTCCATTCATGGCCTCTGCAGAAGCATATAGAATCACCATTGAAGGAAAGCAAACCCATGGGTCTCGTCCATGGAATGGGGTTGACCCGATTGTTGTTGCTGCTGATGTTGTTTCCTCCATGCAAACCATAGTGAGCAGAAGGCTAAATCTTCTAGAAAGTCAGGCTGTTGTTACTGTTGGCATTATGAAGGCTGGTACAAGAAATAATATTATTCCATCATCCGCTTTTCTTGAAGGAACCATAAGAACCTTCGAAGATGCATATGCAGATCAAATTCGAGATGAGATTAAATTAATCTCCGAGAGTATTGCAGCCGCTCATCACGCAAAAGCAAAAGTTGAGTTTAAGGTTTATGGAGGTTATCCAGTAACCGTTAATGATGAGAAATTAGTTAGCATGCTTTCTTCTTCTTTGTCAGAAGCTGCAAATGGCGATTATTATGAGGCTAAGGTACCGCGAACAGGTGCCGAAGATTTTTCATTTTTTGCTCAACAAGTTCCAGGATTATTCTTCTACTTAGGTGTAAATGCACCCAGTGTTGAGGAGAGCCCGACAAACCATTCCCCATATTTCTACGTAGATGATAATTCTTTGACCAATGGTGTTAAGGCTTTTGTGAATCTNGTTGAGGATTACTCAAGGCAATACAACAGCAATTGATCCCAGGCTGGCTTTGCTCGAGCGGTTTAAACTTTAGCTAAAAATTTTAATTAATAGCATAACCAGTCCAAGGAACAGTATTGCAAGTATTATTGGGTATTCGCCAAGTTTAAGGGATACCTTCTTTGGTAAGAGCAATAATATGAGCATTGCAGCTGACGTAATCCCAACACCTAAAAGCAAGCTCTTTAATTCTTCAAATAAGCCTTCTAGCATAAGAGAAAAAATTACTCGTCAGGCAGCAATGAATTTAGACGATCAATTGAGTCAAGATACTCATTAATAATTCGATAAATAACATCCTTAACAGATTCAATTTGATTAACTTGACCAATTACNTGTCCAGCAGCATTGAATGATACATCCTGAGTATTTCCAGAGCCTGCATACATCGATGTTCTTCTCATCGCATCAAAAGTTATCATGCCTTGAAGTGGCATTGGTAATGGATCTGGATTATCAGGATTCTCCCATGCTTCAGTCCATTTATTCTTAAGCATTCTAGCTGGTTTNCCTGTCCAAGCCTTGCTTCTAATAGTGTCTTCACTCGTTGCATTTAAATATGAATCTTTTTCTGCAGGTTGAGCAGCAGCTTCCTCTACCGCCAACCATAATGAACCACACCATATGCCCTGAGCACCAGTAGACATTGCAGCAGCCATTTGTCGACCATTTCCAATTCCACCTGCGGCGAGGACTGGTAAATCACCAACAGCATCAACAATTTGTGGCCACAATACAATGCTACCAATTTCACCAGTATGTCCTCCACCTTCACCACCCTGCGCAATGATAAAATCAAGGCCTGCTTCTTTGTGAGCAACCGCTTGCTTAATCTTTCCACACAGGGCTCCAATTAATACTCCTTTATCTTTAATTTTCTTAATCATGTCAGCTGGAGGGGTGCCCAAAGCATTCGCTATTAATTTCACGTTTGGATGTTTTAAAGCTTCATCAATCTGAGGTTCCGCAGTTGCTTCAGTCCATCCTAGAAGGCCGCCTTTTGGCCCATTAGTTTCAGGGGCTTTAGGAACTCCATTATCGGAAAGGAGAGTTTCAACAAACTCGCGATGAGCATCTGGAACCATCTTTTGTAACTGTTCTAATAGTTGGTCTGGATCCTTTTCATCCATGCCCTCATATTTTTGTGGGATAACTGTATCTACACCATATGAGTAATCCCCTATATGCTCATCAATCCAATCAAGCTCTTCTTTCAGCTGCTCAGAAGAATAGCCCACAGCTCCAAGAACACCGATACCGCCTGCTTTGCTTACAGCCACAACAACATCGCGACAATGTGTAAAAGCAAAGATGGGATACTCAATACCAAGTTTTTTACATATATCTGTTTTCATTAAATTTTACATATTTAGTGGAACTAAGATTATAAGCAATTATTAAAATAATTTGCGAGTATCAGCTCTTAATACTTTGTCAATGATAATTAGTAATATTGATCATTTTTTAAAAATTATTCTGTGAGTTATAGTGAATTGGTTACAATTTAATGCTAAACAATTAATTAGACATATTATGAAATGGGATTATGAATTTGACGTAGTGGTTATTGGCTCTGGAAATGGCGCCCTTACATCTGCATTATGCAGTCATGATGGCGGCGCTAAGACACTTGTTATAGAAAAAAGCAATCAATTTGGTGGCACATCAGCAACCTCTGGCGGAGGTGTGTGGATCCCAAATAACAGGTATGCAANAGCTGAAAATGTAGATGATTCTAACAAGGATGCAAGAGATTATATTGATAGCGTNTCGCCAGAAGGTCAAATAAAAGATGAGCTGGTTGAAACATACTTGTCTGAAGGCCCAAAAATGATTGATTACCTTCATGAGAACTCTCAGGTTAAGTATAGAAACTTGCAGCATTATCCAGATTATTTTCCAGACAATCCTGGCGGTAAGGCTGGCAATAGATCAATGGAACCCGAGCCAATTAATGGGACTGAGTTGGGCGATGACTTATCTAAATTAAGAGAGCAGCATCCCCAAACTGCATTTACTATGGGGCCAATCAATATGAACTTTACGCAGGTAGAAGGTCANCTTCTGCTTGGTGCTTTACCAGGATGGAAATCTTTATTCGCTAAACTGTTTTCAAAATATATTTTAGACATACCCATGAGATTGAAATGGGGCTGGAAAGATAGACGGCTAACAATGGGCAATGCAGGTGTTGCTAGACTAATTTTATCCCTTAAAGATCGAAATGTAGATATGTGGACCGAAACATGTATGACAGATCTGATAGATGACAATGGTTCTGTTATTGGCATTAAAGCTATACAAAATAAATTAGAAATTAATATTAAAGCAACCAAAGNCGTNATTTTAGCATCAGGTGGTTTTGAAAAAGATCAAGACTTGAGAGATAAGTACTTACCAAAACCATCNAATATTGAATGGAGTGCTGCTAACACATACAACACAGGTGATGCATTAAAAGCAGCTTTGAAGCTTGGAGCTGATACCCATCAAATGGATACTGGTTGGTGGTCCACGGTAATGAAAGTTCCTGGCCAAGAAAAAGGATGGCTTTCAATGGTCGACAAATCCATGCCGGGAAATTTTACTGTGAATAAAAATGGTGAAAGGTTTTCAAATGAATCCCAGAACTACGTTAGCTTTGTAAACGATATGTTTGATAAATATGCTGAAGGCAACCCATGCGCTCCTTGTTATATGATTTTTGATAGTACCTTTAGAAAAAATAGACCTTGCGGACCCTTGCTTCAAGGTTCTATGCAGCCTGATTCCTCTGTTCCAAAAGAATGGTGGACACCCTCTTTTCTATCTAAGGGAGATACTCTAGAAGAACTAGCTGCAATAGCAGGAATTGATGCAGAAGGTCTCTTGGCTACCCAAGCCAAAGTTAATGAGTATGCAAAATCAGGAAAGGATCTTGATTTAAGCCGAGGAGATAGCGTTTATGATAGGTACTATGGAGATCCATCAGTAGAACCTAATCCATGCCTTGCACCAATTGAAACTGGGCCATTTTATTGCATGGTCTTATATCCTGGTGAAATGGGGACAGCAGGTGGTCTAGTAATAGATACTCATGCAAGAGTATTAAAAGATGACGGGGCAGTTATTCCTGGTCTTTATGCTTGTGGAAATTGTTCCACTGCATTGCTGCCGACATACCCTGGGCCTGGGTCCACACTTGGGCCTGCAATGACTTTTGGTTATCTGGCTGCTAAAGATATCACTGGATCAAATATTTAAATCAATGGACTTTACCAATAAAACTGCCTTAATTACTGGTGCTGGCCAAGGTGTTGGCAAAGGTATAGCTGAATCTCTTGCTGCCCATGGTGCAAATGTATGTTTGGTTGGCCGGACTCTCTCTAAGGTAGAATTAGTTGCAGAAGAAATCAATAAAAATGATGGCTCTGCAATCGCAATTGAATGCGATGTTAAGAATCTTTCATCCATCCATGATGCAATCAAGCAATCAGTAGCATCATTTAACTCTATAAACATATTGGTTAATAATGCTCAAGAAGTTCCTTTGGGGAAATTGCTTGAAGTTAGTGATGAAATGTTTGAAGCCGGATGGAATTCTGGCCCCTTAGCAACTCTTAGATTTATGAAAGCCTGTTACCCATATCTTAAAGGTGACGGTAAAATTATAAATTTAGCCAGCTCATCAGCGCTCAGACCAGATTCTGCAAACTACGGTGCTTATGCAGCAGTAAAAGAGTCAATCAGGTCATTGTCACGCGCTGCTGCAGTGGAATGGGGCCCTGATAATATTTTAGTAAACTGCATTATGCCGTTAGCTCAATCACCTGGAATGGACTGGTGGATGAGTGAAAATCCAGATGAAGCAAATGAATTTTTAAAAACGATACCTTTGCGAAAAGTAGGAGATTGCAAAGATGATATTGGAGAAGCTGTTTGCCATTTATTATCAGATGGAATGAATTACATCACTGGATCAACAATTATGTTGGATGGTGGCCAAGCTTATTTGAGATAAAAGATTATGGATAAAATACAAAAATTATTAGATATTGAAGACATCAAAAATTTAAAGCACAGATATTTTCGTGCCATAGATATGGCAGATTTTGAATTGCTTGATCATGTATTTGCGGAAGATATTACTATTGATTATCGAGGTGGTACCTACCGTTGGGAATCTAAAGGTAAGCAGAAGATTATAGATAGCTTAGTTCAGGCATTTCACAATCAGACTGCGGCAATGCATACCGCCCATCATCCAGAGATTGAAATTTTGTCAGAAACTGAGGCTTTAGGTAAATGGTATTTACAAGATATTTTTTATAACTTTGATCTCAATAGCGTCACTCAAGGCACAGCATTGTATGCTGATAAATATATTAAAATAGGTCAATTGTGGTTAATCCAACATTCCGAATATGACAGAATATGGGAGCAGGTTTCTCCAATTGATCCCGATAATAAATTTACAACGATAATGCTTAAAGAGAAAGGCATACAAAAATAGGAAATTTCAATGAAAGAAAAAGTTCAATTAGCATTAGATAATTACGTTTTAGCTTACTCAACAAATGATAAAAAATTATTTAGCAGTTTATGGGATGATGAGGCTGTTTTTGAAGATCCAGTTGGAGCTGAACCCTGCAAAGGAATTGAGGCTATATGTGCTTTTTGGGATTTTGGACATGTGGATGGTATGGAGATAACACCTTCAAATATTGAAACTGTTATTTGTGCCAATGAAGGAATTTTAAAAGCTGTTATGGAAGTTCGAAATACCAATGATAATTCAGGTATGAATATATCCATTGTTGATCATTTTGTTATTAATGAAGCAGGAAAAATTATAAGTGGCAGAGCTTTCTGGGATGAATCTTCTATTGCACAGCCAAGTAAAGTTAAATCGATGGATATCAATGTTGATGACTTCAAGGATAGGGGTTAATTAATCCATCAGCAATGAAGCTTAGCGTTAATCTTAATAAAATTGCGCTTTTGCGGAATTCTCGTGGAGGCAATACACCATCTCTTATTGATTATGCTGAGCAGTCAATCAAGCTAGGAGTTGATGGCTTAACTCTTCACCCACGACCTGATCACAGGCATGCAACATCTCAAGATGCTTTATTAATTTCTGATCTATGCAGAAGGAATAATATTGAATTTAATTTAGAAGGGAATCCTTTTTCTGAGCCAGAAGGGGACTACCTTGGCTTTGAACTGCTTTGCCTAGAATCCCAGCCTGATCAGGTTACTTTGGTTCCAGATACTCTTGATCAAATTACCTCCGATCATGGCTGGCAAAGGGGTTACATGGATACAGAGTTAAGGGNATTTATTAAAAAAATGAATAACTCAAAATGTAGAACTAGTCTTTTTATTAATGCAGACATTGATTCTGTTGAGTATGCTNCTGATGTGGGTGCAAATAGAATAGAAATATATACAGGCCCATTTGCTCAATATTTGGCAGAGAAAAATACTCTTAAGTTTAAGGAAGTGAAAACACAGATCACAAATTGTATTACCCATGCTCAAAAGTTAGATCTAGGGATCAATGCTGGGCATGATCTTAGTTTGTCGAACCTTATACATTTACACGAGTGTGGTAAGGTTAATGAGGTGTCGATAGGGCACGCAATAATGACAGATGCATTGAAATTTGGATTTCATGACACCATAATAAAATACTTAAAACTGGTAAGGAATGACTAATGTCTATTGAAGAAAAAATTAAACAACAAATTAAAGACAATAATATTTTAATATATATGAAAGGTTCCCCATACGAACCCAAGTGTGGATTCTCGGCTAAAACCGTCCAAGCCTTAATTGATTGCGGGGCTGAATTTTCATATGTTGATATCTTAGAAAATCAAGATATAAGACAAATGTTACCTGGTATATCGGAATGGCCAACATTTCCTCAAGTCTTCGTCAGTGGCGAGCTAATTGGAGGCTGCGATATTGTTACAGAGATGCATGAAGCCGGAGAACTGCAAACTGTTATCAAAACAGCAGCTCCTTAATTGTTTATCCGAAATCTTTAAGCATAGCTTTCAATTCTAAGGAGTGCTGCTCCTCTTCACCTATCATGCTTCTTGCATACTCTTCTAGGTATACAGATGCATCAGCAACGCTAGCCAAGAGTTTCTTATAAAGGCTCAAGGCATGTAATTCATGCTCTAGACCTTCTTCAAGAATATCTTTAATTGAGTGCCGATGAGTTTCTTCAATTTTTGCAACTTTCAGACTTGGATGACCATCAAGCCCGACCAATAGTTCACCTGCTTGTTGTGCGTGGAGCATTGATTCTGTTGCTTGCTCTTTTAAAAAGGTAACTATTGGAATTCGATATGGCCCACTTACCATCAATGATGAGTGTGTATATCGGACTACACCTGCAAGCTCATATTCCATAATCTCATTNAATATATTGCAAACAGTTGTTGAATTAATTTCTTTCATTTCCATGTTTTTTCCCTGATATTTATTGATTAATAGTGCTAATATATTGTTTTATTTATTATATGTAAAGTACTGATTTAAGGTATTTTTTTAATGATAATCATTATCAGTATGGTATTTATTCTCATTTATGAAATTATATAAATATGCAAATTATTCGTGCTGACGATTATCAATCATGGCTTTATTCAAATGATGGTGATTTGGTTGCTGTGGACCCATGGCTAACCAAAACCCAAGTTTTTCCAAAATTAAGCTGGTTGCTTTACAGGGAATCAACAAACCAAGCCTTTTTAGTTAAAAATAATCTAATTGCTAAGGTTACTCATCTAATTATTACAGCGCATTTTTCAGATCACCTAGATGCGGAATCATTGAGCATGTTTGATTTAAATATACCAATCTACACCACTCATGAAGCATCAAAATCTATTGCTGCTCTTGGGTTTAAAAATATTAAAAAAGTCCAACCCGGGCAAGACTTCCAACTAAATTCATTAAACTTAAAAATATTTGAAGCTGGCAAACCATACAATAGGACTACATTTGCTTATTCAATTAGCTGCAANAAAGCCAAGGTCTTTCATGAGCCGCACATGCATAACCCAATGAATGAGATNGATNATGTAGATGCATGTATCTTAACAGTGGATAAGGTAACAGTTTTGGGTTTAGTTCAAGTTTCAATGGGCTTAAATCAAGCTAAATCTACCCTAGTAAATTTGGATGCTAGGTATTTACTTTCAACTGGAATTGCTCCAAGACGTACCAAAGGCCTTATTAGCTTTTTATTAAGCATTAAAGAGTCATATCATACAAATAATGGCATGCCATCTGTCTGCCAAAATGTAGGTGATTCTTTNCTTTTATAAATTCTCACTGTGATTTATCGAAGTCGTTAATGATTTTACAGAAGACTTCNGCTGTTACCATTGCATCATATGCAGCGCTATGAGCCTCATCATTATCATAAGGAATATCTAATTCCTTACACACTCTAGCCAAAACAGTTTGCTTAGTAGCAAGGACGCCCAAACTTACAGTATCAATTAATGAAAAAGGATGGAATGGTGATTTCTTAATTCCATTTCTGATGCATGCCTCAAGGAGAAAGCTATGATCAAAGAATGCATTATGCCCGACAAGAATTGCTCTTGAGCAATCAAATTTGGTTCGTTGTTTATTGATAAGTGCAAAGATTTCTTTTAAAGCAAATTTCTCATCAACGCCAACCCTTAAGGGATGATTTAAATCCAGTTTAAGAAACTCCAATGATTCTTTATCAACATCGAGACCTTCATAAGGATTGATATGGTGCCTAAGTGAATCTCCAAGCACAAGCTTTGAATCTTCCTCATCAATAAGTTGTATTGCAATTTCTAAAATTGCATTTTTTGTTGAATCAAACCCACCAGTCTCCAAGTCCACAACTACAGGTAGGAATTTTCTAAATCTATCTTTTAACATTCAAGCCCCTTATCATGCACATAATATAAACGAAAACTTATTAAGATTATGTTATTTCAAGATATAACTGACACATTTTTTGATGGATTAATGATTTCCACACATCCTGAGTTCAATCATGAAAAAGTTTTTTATTATGAAGACAGCAAAGTAGGCCTTAAGTCTCTCGTTGCTATTCACGACTCATCTAGGGGGCCGGCTATAGGTGGTTGTAGATTTAAAAGTTATTCTGATTTTGAGTCTGGTCTTAATGATGTATTGCGACTATCTCGGGGCATGACAGAGAAAAATAATGTTGCGCAGATTCCATTTGGTGGGGGCAAAGCAATTATTTTTGCCGATAAACCAAAATCTAATGAATTATTGAAATCTTATGCAAATTTTTTAAATCTTCTTGAGGGCAAATATATATCTGCAGAAGATATTGGAATTTCATTGCAAGATATTAGATTTATTAAAAATTATACGGATCATGTTTTTGATAATGTGGATCCTGGTCCATATACAGCGAAAGGCATATTTTATTCAATTGAAGCGGCCATAAAATTCTATTTTAATGAAAGTTTGCATGATAAAAAAATTTCTATACAGGGGGCAGGAAGTGTTGGTCTAAAGTTAGCTAATCATTTAGCGGATGCTGGAGCCAATGTCTTTATTCAAGATATTGATAAATCAAAAATTGATAATATTTCTAACCCCAAAATAACCCCTGTTGAGGACGCATTCATACATGAATGTCATCTTTTTTCTCCATGTGCTGTCGGTGCTATTCTAAGCAAAGAAACAATTGGCAAGTTAAACTGCAAAGTGATTGCAGGCGGGGCCAACAACCAACTTCAACAAGATTCAATAGCTGATGATTTGCTGCAACTTGGTATTATTTATGTTCCTGATATATTAATTAATTCAGGTGGCGTCATTGGGTTGACCAAGGACCTTATGAATAGGAACAAAAATCAAACAGAGAGTGAGCTTAAAAATATTGCAAGCAGAACAATAGATCTGATGGGCGAAGCCAAAAAAGAATCAATCAGTGTTTTATCTGCTATGCGTCGATTAGGTTTTTAAATCTTCAATCAAACTATTGAGATCCGTTTCATCTAAGGACTTATCTTTTTTTTGAGCTTTAAGCATTTGAACCTGAAGATTAAATAAAGCCTTGCCTTGATCCTGACCTCGGTTTTTTAATTGGACATTGATAACGCCGGCAAGATCTATGTTTTGTTTAAGGTTTTTATTAAATTTACTCTTTTTAATCTTTCTATTCTTTAATTCATTTTTTAAATTAAAAAATTTTTCAGATTGACTCCTCGCAACCAAGGATTGTTGATTTTTTACATCAACCAACTCAATACAATCTACAGGGCAGGGCTCTATGCACAATTCACAGCCAGTGCATAAATCATCGATAACATCATGCATTAAATTTGCAGCACCTGTTATAGCATCAACGGGGCATGCATCGATGCATTTTGCGCAGCCTATACAATCTTCTTCAATTATATGGGCAACTTGGGTATTCAGTTTAGGACCATAATCATGGTCTAGAGCCAGAGACTCTGATTTCATTAATAGGGTGATTTTATCAAGCGTGTCTTGGCCACCAGGCACACATCGATTGTGGGGGGCACCATTAATAATTGATTCTGCATAGGGTTTACACCCAGGAGTATCACATCTTCCACATTGATATTGAGGCAATTCAGAGTTAATTAACTCAATTAAATCGCTCATTTTTGCTACTCAGCAACACCTAATTTTTTTTGCAATTTAGTGTTGGAGGTTGTGTATCCAAATGGGACTCTTTCGCCTGGAAAGTTTCTTTGAAATGCTTTTTGAACCGCTAAAGTGGTTTCGTGAAACCCACATAAGATTAAATCAAGTTTTCCAGGATAATCATTGATATCTCCAACTGCAAAAATACCATCTCTATTAGTCTCAAAGTTTTCAGTATTAACAGAAATTTTCTTAGTCTCTAGTTCTAACTCCCAATCCAAGATTGGACCTAATTTTTTATTTAAACCAAACAAGAAGAGTAATTCATCCGCTTCCTGGCTAACGCTTTCCTTGGTATCAAAATTCTTTAAAGTTACCCCTTTAACCATTTCCTTGCCATCTATTGATTCAATTTGAAACGGAGTTAACAAATTAACCTTTCCATTTTTAACNAGCTCTCTCATTTGAGTCTCAGTATGTTGAGCACCTCTAAATTGGTCCCTTCGATGAACNAAATTAACTGACCTAGCAATTTTAGCTAACTCAACTGTCCAATCTAGCGCAGAGTCACCGCCNCCAAATATAAAAATATTTTTGTTTTCATATGATTTTTTAGATTTAACGGCATAGCTAACGCCTTTTCCAAGAAATTGATCGGGGTCATCGATGTTTGGCGGTCTTCTGGGCTCAAATGATCCTGCGCCAGCAGCAATAAATATATTTTTTGTAATACATTCAACGCCTTCATTGGTTGTTACTTTCCAGGTTGTAATATCATTTTCTGATGAATCCTCTTCGATCGATTCAACTCTTTGAGATAAATGTAAATCATACTCAAACGGTTTAATTTGCTGCATTAAAGCATCAACATGTTCTTGAGCAGTTTGCATGGGCACTCCAGGAATATCATAAATTGGTTTCTCAGGATAGAGTTCTGAGCATTGACCGCCAACTTTATCTAAATTATCTATTAATGTGCATCTTAGGCCTAATAAGCCAGCCTCAAAAACAGTAAACAATCCAACTGGACCAGCGCCAATAACCAATATGTCAGTTTCTATTTTCATTTAATTTTTTGCCCAGGCTGAGCTCCATTATCTGGAGATAATACAAATATACCGCCATCTGAATCACTTGCAGCAAGAATCATACCCTCAGATAGCCCAAATTTCATTTTTCTAGGTGCTAAATTTTGCACCATCACGACTAACTTACCTTCCAGTTGCGATGGTTCATATGCTGACTTTATTCCAGCAAATACATTTTTTTGACCCATTTGACCGACATCAAGCTTAAGAGCAATTAACTTATCAGCACCTTCAACATGCGATGCCTCAATCACCTTGGCAACTCTCAAGTCAACCTTCATAAAATCATCAATATTTATAATATTATCGTTCTCGCTCATCACATCATCCTCTTTATTAAAATTTTTTATATCGATAGGCTTCACTCTTGATATAACTGGTTCAAACTCTTTAATCTTTACGTCACTTAATTCAGTATCTATGTCTAGAAGATTAGCCTCATTAATATTTAGCATTGATAGCATCTGCGAACAAAGATTTGGTGTAATTGGCGATAGTAAGATACATAAATTCTTAAATACATTTATAGCTGTTGTTGCAACAGCAGCAGCTTCCTGATTATTTAACTTCCAAGGTGTCTTCTCATTAATATAGCGATTAGTATCATCAGCTATTTCCATAATCAATTTTATGGCTTTTGAGAATTCCTTTGATTCAAACATTAAAAGAATTTCATTTATGTTTTGAATTGATTTTGAAACGTGTTCAGAGTCAAAATCAGATGTTAAGTGATTGTCATTTTTTGCAATAAATGGAGCTGAGCGGCTAAATATATTAGAAAATTTACCAACCAAATCGGAATTAATTTTTTGAGCGAGATCTTCAAGATTGAGATCAATGTCCTCAATTTTAGAGTTGAGCTTGCTTGCATAATAATATCTAAGTAATTCAGGATTACACACATCAGCAAACTGATTTGCAGTAATGAATGTGCCTTTTGATTTTGACATTTTTTCTCCGTTGATGGTGACAAAACCATGAACATGAATCGTGTCTGGTAATTTATAAGAGGAGTTTTTTAACAACGCAGGCCAAAATAATCCGTGAAAGTAAGTAATATCTTTTCCAATAAAATGATGCACTTCATATTCTGAATCTTTGCCCCATAGGGTTTTTATATCAGTATTATTTGATTTCGCCCAATTGTTTGCAGATGCCAGGTATCCAATAGGCGCATCTACCCATACATAAAAATACTTTGCCTTTTCTTCTGGAATCAGAAATCCAAAATATGGAGAGTCTCTTGAGATATCCCAGCTTTTTAAATCACCATCTAGCCACTCTGACAGCTTTGAAACNATGGGTTTTTGTATAGAAGCAGTTGATAGGAATTGTTGAAGATCTGCTTTTGATTTTTCAAGATCAAAAAATACATGTTCTGATATTTTGGTTATTGGAGTTGTTCCAGATAATGCAGATACAGGGTTTTTTAGTTCAGTGGCTGCATATGTTGCACCACATGAAACGCATCCATCACCATATTGATTTTTAGATCCGCATTTTGGACATTCGCCTGCGACATACCTATCAGCCAAGAACATTTTTTTTTCATCGTCATAACATTGCTCAATTTCTTTTTTAAAAATATCTCCTGCATTTTTTGCGTCAAGATAAATTTCTGATACCAATGATTCATTTTCATCTGAATGAGTTGAATGGTAATTTGTGTATGTAATCCCATATCTTGCCAAAGCTTGCTCATGATCATTCTTAACACCATCAATAAAATCAGAGGGCTGCAAGCCAAGCTCTTCAGCTTTCATCATAATAGGCGCACCATGAGCATCATCTGCACAAAAGCTCAGCACTTCATGTTGAGCTGATCTCATGAACTTTGCCCATATATCGGTTTGTATGTGTTCTAGAATATGGCCAAGATGAATTTCTCCATTTGCATAAGGCAGAGCATTTGTAACGATTATTTTTCTTGGTTTATTAATGTTAGAGACCAAATATATCTAGTAATCGAGTATTATAAGTCAAAATATTATATCAATGGGAATCAAACAAATAATAGCTATTGCTTCTGCTAAAGGTGGGGTTGGAAAGTCGACTGTGTGCGCGAATTTAGCATATAGTTTTTCAAAAAATCATAAGGTCGGAATTTTAGATGCAGATATCTATGGACCCAATCAACACATCCTCTTTGATCTTATCAATTTAAAACCAGAGGTTGAAACAGTAGATGGTAAGAAATTATTTTTACCTATTCAGACCAATAACTTAGCGATCAATAGCATGGGTTTTATTCTTGATGCAGATAAGGCAGCTATGTGGAGAGGCCCAATGTTAAGCGGAGCAATTAAACAAATCAAAGAATTGACCAAATGGGGCAATTTAGATTACTTATTTATAGATATGCCTCCTGGTACTGGCGATGCATATCTAACTGTAGCATCTGAAATAAAGCCTGATTCCATAATTTTAGTTACATCACAAAGTTCAATGGCAGTGCAGGACACTATTAAATCAAAAGCAATGTTTGATAGGCTGAATATCCCCATGCTTGGCTTGATTGATAATATGTCCTATTCAGAATGCAGTCATTGCAATAAAAAAACTAATGAATATGAGCCAGTTGATCTTGAGCAGGCATTAAATCTCCCTGTATTGGGATCGCTGCCTCGCAACAAAGATTTAACTAGATTTAACCCATTAAAATCTCCAACTTTTTTTGAACCTATTTATAATAAGTTAATCGAATTACTATGATGCACTTTAAAAATATATCTCTTCTTGCTTTCGTTCTTTTTCTGAGCATTGATTCTATTGCCGCAGAAGATCCTTTTGAAGATATCAATCGTAAGGTATGGGCTTTCAATGAATTTCTTGATGATAATTTTGCAAAACCTGCTGCTGAGGTCTATACATCCATTGCCCCTGACTTTGTAGAGATAGGGCTTAACAATTTTTTTAGAAATATAAATGAGTTAGATAATACGGCTAATCAACTATTGCAAGGTCACCCATTGTTGGCGCTTAATGATTTCTCAAGATTTATTATTAATAGCACCATTGGGCTGGCAGGATTTATAGATATTGGATCTAAACTTGGTTTGGAAAGGCATGATGAAGATTTTGGGCAAACCCTTGGAGCATGGGGAGTTAACTCTGGACCTTTTTTGATGATTCCTATCTATGGCCCCTCAACGCCAAGAAGCTTAGCTGGTCGAAGTGTTAGCTCTGTTTTAAGTGGAACGTTTGCTATTGAAGAAACTGATATGAGGCTTGGGATCACAGCATTAGATGCTCTTGAAACACGCGCTAGGTATCTTGAGGTTGAGACATTGATTATTGGTGATCGTTACTCATTTCTAAGAGATTCTTATATGCAATATCAAGAATTTGAATCAAGTAATGGGCTTAATCAGGTTGATGATTTTGTTGATGATATGGATGACTTTTTATTAGATTAAAATCACACCATAGCAATCAATTCTTCCATATTCGCCTCTAGTTTTTTTTCCTGCATAGTTTGAAGTATTAGTCTTCTATATGCTTTTGCATTTTTTAGACCTTTATTGAGTCCAAATACATGCTTCAATGTTCTTGAGAAGGGATGACCTTTATTTTCTTGAATGAGGCAATATTCTAAATATGCTTTTAAAACATCTTTTCTTTGAATTATTACATCTTCATCATCAAAGATTTTAGAATCCACTTTACTAACTATCATAGGATCATCATAAGGAGCTCTTCCAAGCATGACACCATCCACATGATGTAAATGGTTTTGTGATTCAGCTATATCTTTAATGCCACCATTTATCACTACTTCTAAGTCAGGAAACTCTTTTTTAAGTTGATACACATTTTCATACTTTAAGGGAGGAATTTGTCTATTTTGACGTGGTGATAGGCCTTTGAGTATTGCCACCCTTGCATGAACAATTACTGTTTTTAATTCAGGATTGATAACTTTCTCTATGAAAGTATTTAAAAATTTAATGTCATCGCGTTCATTGACACCAATTCTGCATTTAATAGATATTGGTATAGAGGTAGATTCTTGCATGGCAGTAATGCACTCGCTTACTAACTCGGGATCCTGCATTAAACATGCACCAAATGAACCCTTTTGAACTCTTTCAGAAGGGCATCCTACATTAAAATTAATTTCATCATAGCCAAGATCATCACAGATCTTCGAGCAGATTGATAGGTCGCTAGGGTCTGAACCTCCAAGCTGAACGGCAACTGGATGTTCGATTTCTCTATTAAACTCCAACTGGTCCATGCATTGGCCATGGATAATAGCTCCGGTTGTAACCATTTCAGTATACAAAAAAGCTTTTTTACTTATTAACCTAAATAAGTATCTATCGTGAATATCAGTGCATTGCATCATGGGCGCAATACAAAACCGATGATCTAAAGACATCAAATTTTATAAAAAATTAACTACTGATATAAACCCAACAATACTTAAAACTATGGTGTATGGAAGTGCCATGATTACCATTCTCATATAGGATAAGTTAATGAGAGGAGCCAATGAAGATGTTAATAAGAATAAAAAGGCTGCCTGGCCATTTGGTGTAGCTATGCTTGGAATGTTGGTGCCTGTATTAATTGCTATTGCCAGCAAATCGAATTGGCTTCTTGAAATAATATTTTGATCTAAAGCTTCTTTAATCTCATTTATATAGATGGTTGCTACAAAAACATTGTCACTGATAGCTGAAAGAAGGCCGTTAGCAACAAAAAATATTGGAGCCTGAACATTAGTTTCTTGGACAAGAACAAAGCCAATAATTGGTGAAAATAGACCCTGATCAGCTATGACACTGACAACACCAAAGAAGACAACCAGCAGGGCTGTAAACGGCAGGGCTTCTTTAAATGCATCCCCTAAATCATGTTCATGAGTAATGCCTTTGAATGAGGTCAGCAGGATAATAACTGCTAGACCAATTATTCCAACGGCTGCTAGATGAAGGGCTAGCGCAATGATTAAAAAAACACCAACAAGCATTTCTATGCAAAGTTCCAATTTGTCAACGTCGGTTCTTTTTGCAGTTTCATAAGCATTGTATTCGTGAAAAATATTTTTAATTCGTAAAGGTAAGTGTGTCCCAAAGCCACATATATGCAGCTTCTCTACTGTAAAACAAGTAATCATTCCAGCGATAAAAACAGGCACTGTGATAGGCGCCATCTTAATCATAAATTCAATAAATTCCCATCCTGCAATATTTGCAATCAAAAGGTTTTGAGGCTCTCCGACGATTGTGCATACTCCCCCTAAGGCTGTTCCAACAACGCCATGCATAATTAGATCTCTTAAAAAAGCTTTGAAGTTCTCTAAGTCATCCTTACCTGAATCAGTAAGAAGATTGTCATCATGATAATCATGTTCGGTTGCAGAGAATTCCATGCCTGAGTTAGCTAAATGGAATATTCTATAAAAGCCAACAGCCACAGCAATTAAAACAGCAGTTACTGTTAATGCATCAAGAAAAGCCGAAAGAAAGGCCGCTACAAAACAAAACATTAAAGACAGTTTTGTTTTTGAGTGAATGGTGAGCAATAGCTTTGTGAAAATAGTAAGCATTAAATTCTTCATGAAATAGATGCCTGCAACCATAAATACAAGCAGTAAAATCACCTCAAGATTTTTCTCAACTTCATGCAAAAGCGTATATGGAGTTGATAATCCTAGGACTAATGCTTGTATTGCAATTAGACCACCTGGTTGAAGAGGGTAGCACTTCAAAGCTAATGCAAGTGTCACTATAAATTCTAATAAGATCATCCACCCAACCAAGAATGAGCCGTTTAAGCCTATATAATTTAAAATAAATAAAGTCGTAGGATTAATTATTAAAAACGCTATGATGGTATTTTTATACCAATCTGGCGAGTTGCCTAAAAACATTTTGTATAAGTTATTCATCATTTTCAAACCTTTATCTTTATGGAACTAATAAGAGAACTTCACGACTCATTCAATGAAGATTCACAGTTAATTATATTTTGCGATAATAAGATTTTATACGATCAAGCACAAAATAATTACTGTTTTGCAATAAATGATTTAAATACCATTAATCATGACTCGCCATATTTATGCATTGCAAAAAATCAAGAAAAACAAATATACATTTTAGATGTTGCACAAGGTGATCAGATTCTTGGTTTATTTATGGATCCCAAAGACATAAGTTTTATAGATTTACGTCAATTACTAGGCCTAATTCCATCTGAAAACTTTCAATTATTATCAAGAGCATCAATCCTTAGAACATGGAAACGTAACACCCAGTTTTGTTCCCTGTGCGGTAATAAAAATATTTTTAATGAAAAAGAGAGTGCTTACGATTGCAATTGTAATAAGATCCCAAAGTACCCATCAATCTCTCCTTGCATTATCACATTGATTTATGATGAAGATAAAATTCTTCTCGGGAGAAGTAATTTTTTTCCACAAAATATGTTCAGTACCCTAGCAGGTTTTATTGAGGCAGGTGAGAATGCTGAGCAAGCATTAATTCGAGAGGTCAAAGAAGAGGTGAATGTAGAGGTTTCTGACATTCATTACCATTCATCTCAATCATGGCCATTTCCATCTCAACTTATGTTGGGTTATACATGCAAATATGTTTCTGGAAACATTGTATTAAATGATCTTGAGCTTGAAGAAGCTAGGTGGTTTGATATAGGAGATCTTCCAATCATTCCACCTGTTTCTTCAATTTCTGGTCAGCTTATTCGCTCTTATATCGAGGATCGTTCAAAGCTCTAGTTGGCTTTGGAGCAGGAGTTGATGCTGGTGTAGGCGCAGGAGTTGGTACTGGTGTAGGCGCTGGAGTTGGTGCTGGTGTAGGAGCAGGAGTTGGTGCAGATTTTGGTTTTGATGCATGAGATTTTTCTGCCTTATTACCATCTTTATCTTCTGCCTGATTCGTCTCTTTTTTACTTTCAGTAACTTTTGCTGAATCAACTTTATCAGAATTAGTTTTCTTTGGCGGGATCACAACAGGTTTAGGTGACTTCCCATTGGTTGATTTTTTCGGGGCGCTGTTTCTGTTACGGTTATTAGATTTATTAGATTTTGCGTTTTGACTGCGGTCATTCCTATTGTTCTTATTGCTCTTAGGAGAGTTTTTATAATTTCTGGATCTTTTAGATCGTACGTTCTTCTTTTTCTTTTTGGATTTAAAAATTGATAGAGTTAGAACAGATTTAATAAATGTAAAAAAACCTGATGATTTCTTCTTTTTTGGCATGCGCGGAGGCACTGAAACTTTCACGAGGGGTTTTAATACTTTTTTATTTGTATTCACATCACGCCAATCCATTGATGGTTCTGGGCTATTAGGTGTCATGTCGTATGAAAATGCTTTCTTGCCTGCAACAGCCTTGACTCTTGCAACTTTATAGTAAGGTCTTGACTTGTAAGGGTCTGCGATAATTAAAATATTTACCTGATAGGTATTTTCAATTGCAATGATATCTCTTCGTTTTTCATTTAGTAGGTAGCTAGATACATCTGCTGGAACATAAACGTGTATTTCACCCGTGTTCTCTTTGGCAGCATCCTCACCAATAATTCGTAGGATCGACTGACCTAGTGAACGGGTTCCACGAACCTGAACATGTTGAATATCATATGTCTCTTCAAGAGAGGGTCTTAATCTTTGTCTTGATAGTTCAAGCAATCCAAACCTAGATATGCCAGCTATTTGTATTCTTGCTCTATCCGATTGAACAGCAGATCTAAAAGTATTTTCTACCTTCTGTTGATGTTTTTCATCCTGCATATCAATAAAATCAATAACTATTAGACCACCTAGATCTCTTAACCTTAGCTGTCTTGCAACTTCTTTGGCAGCTTCCATATTTGTAGCAAAAGCAGTTGATTCTATATCCTTGCCTTTGGTTGAGCGAGCAGAGTTAACGTCTATTGAAACCATTGCTTCAGTTGGATCAATCACTATTGAACCACCTGATGGAAGTGATATTTCTCTTTGAAATGCAAGCTCTATCTGACTTTCAATTTGGTACCTGTTGAATAAAGGTATATCTTCATTGTAATAAATTACCTTTTCAGCATGCTCTGGTATGACTGATTTAGCAAAATCTAACGCTTCAGCATGTACAGCTTCATCATCAATTAGAATTTCTTCAATATCATCTCTGAAGTAGTCTCTAAATACTCTCAAAATTAATTTATCATCTTTGTAAATTAAGCTAGGGCTTGGGGCATCAGAAATAGTTGATTGTATTTGCTCCCATAAATTCATTAAGTAATCTAAATCCCATTTTAATTCTTCCGATGATCTACCAAGTCCAGCAGTCCTCACAATTACACTCATACCTTCAGGTATCTGAAGTTCACTTAAAGCATTTTTAATTTCATCTCTTTCTTCACCGGCAATCCGCCTAGACACACCACCAGATTTCTCAGAATTAGGTATCAATACGATAAATCTTCCAGCTAAAGAGATTTGATTAGATAGAGCGGCTCCTTTTGTGCCTCGTTCCTCTTTAAGAACTTGAACAAGAATTTCATCGCCTTCTTTAAGAGTACATTTTCTTTTACCATCAGCACTACTTGTAAAGTGCTCGTTGGACAATTCTTTTAATGGTAAAAAACCATGTCTTTCACTCCCAAAGTTTACAAAGGCAGCGTCTAAACTGGTTTCTACTCTTGAAACCGACGCTTTAAAAATGCTCCCCTTTAGTAATGATTGAGCATTAAACTCATTATCAAGATCAAATAGTTTTGCGCCATCAACCAATGCAACGCGTAATTCATCTGAGTACGAGCAATTAATTAGAATTCTTTTCATTTTTTTCTCCTGTGCAGAGAAAGCGAATAGCAGCAATGCTTATGGAGTTTTTAGAGTCTTATCCTGTGGGGCTCTTAAAACTGACTTCATCAAATATTCATGAAGCTTATTAAAACTTGTCTAATTCTTACTGCGCACTTGCGCGTTTAACTTTCTCTTGATCAGCTGACATGCAGCGATCTGATTTATTACTTAATTTTTTTGTCTTAAGTTCTCTATATATTGCTATTTATATCTACAAACNAGCAATTTCGAGTATTCTACCTCAATGAGCAACAAAAACCTAAAAATAGATGGCGATAATGNTGGTAGGCGCATCGATAATTATTTATTTAATGTTTATAAAGCTCTTCCTAAATCAAAAATATACAGTATGTTGAGAAAAGGTGAGGTTAGGGTCAATTCAGGTCGCATTAAACCTACACATAAATTAAAAATTAATGACGAGATTCGCATTCCTCCATATTTAATTAATTTTGATAATGAGACTCCAGACATTAAAATTCCGCCGCCTAGAATTAAAGAGTTCTTTTCATCAATCATTTTCCATGATTCAGACTATATCGTTGTCAATAAGGACCCAGAGCTCAGCACTCACTCAGGTACCAATAATCAGTTTGGTTTAATAGATATAGCAAGAGCTGCTTTTCCAAGCGATGATGTCGACTTATGCCACAGAATAGATAAATCAACATCAGGCTGCATTGTTCTTTCAAAAAATAAACTTTTTTTAAGATCTTTTCATGAGCAGTTAAAATCTGACAAGGTAACAAAATTATATGAAGCCATTGTTTTTGGAGTTTTAAAAAAAGGTTTTCGTATCGATTCAAAAATTGATACTTCCACTAAAGAACATCACCATAAAGTTCAAGAGTCAGACTTGGGCAAGCAAGCAATTTCTGATTTTTCAATAATTGATATATTTGCTGACTTTACACATGTAGAAATAAAAATTAGCACTGGAAGAATGCACCAAATTAGAGTTCAAACCGCTAATATCAAACACCCAATTGTTAATGATAAAAAGTATGGTTTATTTGATTTAAATAAAACTGTAGCCAAAAAGACATCAATTAACAGACTGGCGCTTCATTCATCCGCTATAAGCTTTGAAAACCTAAATGGTGATTTAGTTACTTTTCTGGCACCAAAAAATGATGATTTTGTTATACTGCTTAATATGCTTAAGAATTTAACTATTAAAAC
>JGI26382J51730_1000205_pt1 | contig 31829 bp, 26 predicted proteins | sample SaaInlV_165m_DNA_2_FD_51730 | JGI IMG/M metagenome (IMG submission 51730) | reverse complement strand
CCCCGGTGAGTTGGGCTCACTCCGCAGGAATGGGATTGACATAAATTTCACGAGGCCTAACCCCATCTGAGGGACCCACCACGCCATCTCGCTCCATCATTTCTATAATGCTTGCGGCACGATTGTAACCTATTCTTAACCTTCTTTGTATGTATGAAATAGAAGCTTGTCGGTCTTTTGCGACTAATGCCAAGGCTTCGTCATACCTTTCGTCGTATTCTTCTGTTTCTTCAGGTTTTTTCTTGTCTGTTACCACAACTTCAAAAATCTCTTCTTTATAGGTAGGTTTTTTTTGTTCCTTAATGAAACTTATAATCTTTTCAATTTCCTCATCACTTACCATGGCACCATGAATTCGTAACAGCCGGTGAGTTCCTGGGGGCATAAATAACATGTCTCCTTTCCCAAGAAGTTTCTCGGCCCCCATGGAATCAAGGATAGTTCGGGAGTCGACTCGAGAGGTTACCTTGTAGGACATACGAGACGGGAAATTGGCTTTGATGATTCCGGTTAAAACGTCAACAGAAGGACGCTGTGTGGCAACAATTAAATGAATCCCAGACGCGCGCGCCATTTGAGCAAGTCTAGTGAGTGCTTCTTCTACTCCCTTAGAAGCAACCATCATAAGGTCAGCCAATTCATCGATGACAATCAGAATGTAGGGTAGTTTTTCTGGGGGTTCGGTGGGTTTGTCGTTTTCTTTCTCTAGTTCGTCAGATTCCACTTCGTGAGGTTTGATAGTGTTTTTATTATCCTGCTCCCATTGTTTTAGTTTTTGCTCATATTTTTTACGTTCTTTATCTATCTTTACGTTGAACCCGCTGAGGTTTCGAACACCTATTTCAGCCATCATCTTATATCGATTTTCCATTTCCTGTACAGCCCAGGCTAAGGCTGCAGCGGCTTTTTTCGGGTTCGTGACAACCGGTGCAATAAGGTGAGGAATCCCATCGAAAATCGATAGTTCCAACATTTTTGGATCAATCANTATCATTTTGACTTCATCAGGCGTAGCGTTAAGAAGAATACTGCAGATCATGGCGTTTAATCCGACGCTTTTCCCAGAACCAGTAGAACCAGCCATCAAAAGATGTGGNATTGTGGCCAGATCTTGCGCTACAGGTACGCCAATATTGTCTTTTCCAATTACCATCATTAATTTTGAATTCGATTCGGCAAACTCTTTAGAAGTTATTATTTCTTTAAATGAAACAACTTCCTTTTTAACATTAGGAATTTCTATTCCTACGACAGGTTTTCCTGGGACAGGGGCAAGAATGCGTAAGCTAAGCGCTCGCATAGCGAGTGCAAGGTCATCGCTCAAGGAGAGAATTCTACTGACCTTGATTCCTGGGGCAGGTTCAAATTCATATAATGTGATGACAGGCCCAGGGAGAACTTGCACGACTTTTCCTTCTACTCCAAAGTCAGCTAGTTTGCGTTCTAATATAGAAGTACTGATCAGGATTTCTTCTTTCATTTCATCCGAGTTTTCTATCGGTAAAGGATCATGTAGCAAACTGACAGGTGGGATTTGATAATTTCCGTTTTCAGGTGTCGGTGGTTGTTTTTCCTCCACAATAAAACCGGTATTTCTATTTTTTCTCCGAGGGACAATGGTAGGAACCTGAGTCGATTCCGTGGTTTTTTCAGGAGGTCTGGTTCTTGTTATAATTAAAGGTTCGGTTGGTTCAAATATTTCATTGGGATTTTCTTTAGCAATAATAGTAGACTCACGAACAGTATTGACCCACTCGCTTACCACTAGTTTTAACTTGTTAGATAGTCGCAATAACCTACCAATACCTGTTCCTGTAAGTTTGCCCATGGTTTCCAGCATAGGGTTTACAGTTTTTCCCGTCATGGCAAGGAGTGAGGCTAAAATCATGGTGATCAAAAAAATGGTGGCACCGACATTACTTAACCACATGACTAGAAACCTTCCTAGAGCAGTACCTGCGAGACCTCCTACTTGAGCATAATTATTGAAAATAGGATCTGAGTTCATTTGAACTGCGCACAAAGCACACAATCCTATGAGTAAAAAAACTCCTGAAAACAAACGAAGTGGCCAATGATTAAATTCTTTTCCTCGCACGCAAGCCCATCCAATAATCAGGGTTATCACAGGGAAGAAAAACGCACCACTTCCAAAAAACTGGACTAGCCCATCAGAAATATAGGCGCCAACTATACCCCCGGAGTTTGCAACTGATTTCTGAGAGGAAAGGGATGTGTTCATCGATGGATCTGCGGGAGAGTAGGTTGCTAGAGATACGATAGAGAATAGGGAAAAGGCCAAGACCGCTATTCCCAGAAAATCGCGAACAAAGATAGAGGTTTTTTTATTCATGAGATGTTGTTTTAAGAGAGGTTTGATTTACCATACGACGTGTAGTGTCTTGAAGCACAGTATCTTTTTTCCAGTCACTGTCGCTAGTTTCTGGGTAATCCAAGGTAAAGTGAAGTCCTCGGCTTTCTTTACGTTGCAAAGCGCTCATTATAATCAAATGAGCGGTGAGAGCAATGTTCCTAAGCTCAAGGGTATTCTTGGTAATTGTGAAATTCCAATAATATTCTTTAATTTCGTTCAGAAGTAACTGAATACGTCTTTCGGCTCGGTGAAGTCTTTTATTTGAGCGTACGATACCAACATAATTCCACATGATTCTTCTGATTTCATCCCAATTATGTGAGACGACAACCGACTCGTCGCTGTCCACTGCGTTTCCACAATCCCAGCTAGGTATGTCATCGGGATTTATATTATTGAATGATCCTGATTTTAGTAGCAGGGCAGCCTTGGCCACGGCTCGATTTGATAGTACAAGTCCCTCCAATAGCGAGTTGGAAGCTAGTCTATTGGCGCCATGCAGTCCAGAGTAGCAAACTTCTCCACTGGCAAAAAGGTGGCGAATGTTTGTTTGGCCATTAAGATCAACTAAGACCCCCCCACAGGTATAATGGGCGGCAGGTACTACGGGAATTGGCTTGTTAACCATATCAAAACCGAACTGTAAGCAGGTTTGGTAGATATTCGGAAAACGTTCGCGTATTTGGTAACCCTTCATATGAGTAATATCTAAATAAACGCAGTCGTCGCCACTTTTTTTCATTTCGTGATCTATGGCGCGGGCCACAATGTCCCGTGGAGCCAGACATCCTAAGGGGTGATAAGTTTCCATGAAAGTGCGTCCATTTTTCAGTCGCAATATACCGCCTTCTCCGCGTACTGTTTCAGAAATTAAAAAAGATTTTGCTTGAGGGTGGTATAAACAAGTTGGATGAAATTGAATGAATTCCATATTAGCTATTTTGGTCCCCGCACGGTAAGCTGCAGCAATTCCATCACCTGTGGCAGTGTCAGGATTGGACGTATAAAGGTAGACTTTTCCAGCACCTCCACTGGCTAACAAGGTGATTTTGCTAAGAAAAGTTTTCACCTGTTTTGTGTTGACATCAAGGGTATATGCTCCAAGAGCTTCATCCTTAGCGCTTCCAGGTTCAACCCTAGAATCTAATCTACCGCGCGTAATAAAATCGATCAGCATATGGTGTGGAAAAACCGTTATATTTTTTTTGCTATTGATTGCCTCAATCATGGCGCGTTCTATTTCTTGTCCTGTAAGATCATTGGCGTGTAGAATTCGATCTCTGGAGTGTCCTCCTTCACGACTCAAATGGTAGTCTTCTCCCCGACGGGTGAACTTAACACCCAAGTTAATTAACTCTCTTACGTGAGAAGGTCCCTCTCTGCAAATGATGCGGACTACGTCCTCACGGCATAATCCACGGCCCGATTCGATGGTGTCACTAGCATGTAATTCAAACGAGTCGTCGTCGGTCATTACAGAGGCTATTCCACCTTGCGCATACAAAGTGGCAGATTCGGCCAGTTTATCTTTACTGACAATTGCCACCGATCCAAATTGAGAGGCCTTGAGGGCAAACGTTAGCCCAGCAATTCCGCTACCGATAACAAGAAAATCTTTTTTAATTATCATATTCTAGATTATAGACCGATTGCCCTTTATTTTCAATGAGATAAAGAAAGAGGTTGTCTGGTGTGCCCACCCTATTTCAAACGGAACATGGATCAATGGTTTCACCAAAACCAGAAAAAAGTTATTAGGTTAAAAGGGTGTAGAAGAATAAATAAGTATCGGTGGAACAAAACCAAATTATTTTTATTTATTACTGAAATAAAGTGGGGAAGGAATGAAAGGAAAAATAATGTACAGGTCAGACGACATATTGGTTAACGGATATTGCCTTTTTCATCGATTATGTAAGTTTTATTACTGCTACTATGCTTTGCTGTGGCTTGGAAGTCAGTTTTAGTTTCCTTCCCTTGTGGAATGAGTATATCTATATCAGAAGACTGGATGTAGCCATTTTGGGCTTCCTTAGCAATGTCGATAGAACATTGTGTATTAATGTCATCTGCCCAAAATTTTGCACAGGCTTGGTGAAGCTTCTCTAGGTTTTCCTTCGACTCCCTATCATATCTGAGTTGTCTGTAATGCTCTAACTGGGGAGTAGCTATAGCTGCTAGAATGCCGATAATGACGAAAATAATTAACAGCTCTAAAAAACTAAACCCAGTTACATCTTTTTTTCTGTCTAATTTCCATCGCATGTCTTAATTCTCCCGTGGCATTAAATGAATGGCCCTTAGTTAAGCCAGAAAAAAGACCACTACTAACAATAGTGATTAGTGATAGAGGGGAAATTCGATACTAAAATATAATCCAATAGAAGATAAGGTTAAATCATTTTAAAGTCAACGCTTCAGAGGTGGCCCATTGCCAGACCCGACATTTTTTTTAAGCACCAGTTTTTTTAGTTTCTTAAAAAGGATTTTAAAAAAGAGTGATGGTATACATGGGGTTAGCGTTAGATAATTAACTGCGGAAAAGAGCTATGAATCAGAGTATAAAACAAATCGGAATATTGGGTGGTAGTTTTGACCCTGTACATATAGGTCATATTGGTTTAGCGCAAGAAACTCATGAAAAGTTTAGTTTAGACCAGATTCTATTTTTACCTGTTTTTCAATCGCCTCATAAAGCTAATATTCCTCTAGCTTCAAGCACCCACCGCATGGCAATGCTAAAGTTGGCTATTAAGGATAATACCCACTTTAGTATTTCGGATACGGAGATACGCAGAGAAGACGTTTCTTATACCATCGATACGATAAACTGTTTTAGATTGCAATATTCAAGCAGTGAGTTGTATCTCATAATTGGGTACGACAATTTATTAGATTTAGATTTGTGGAAAGGTTCACGGCAAATTATGGAAAACTGTCATATATTGGTGGCCTCACGCCCGGGTTTGAAGGCATTTAGTTCAACAGCTAAGATTTTTGGTTTGTTTAATGGAGATTCCCCATATAGTCTTGGTAAGACAAAAAATAAAAATCAGGAATTCATTCACCGTGAAACGGGAAAAAAATTGATTATTTATGATATTAGTCCACGGGATATTTCATCAAGTGTTGTGAGAGAAAAATTAGTGCTCGGAAAACCAGTAGATAACTTGTTGCCTCCGGAAGTTGAAAGATATATTATTGAACACCAAATTTATAAGATGTGACCTAAGCTTCAAAACAAAACGAGCATAATGTGAATGATAGATACGTTAAATGATTTAAAACAATTAGTAGTCCAAGCGGCTGCTGAAAAAAAAGCTTTTGATATTCTAGTTATGGATTTGCGGGAGCGCTCAGATTTGACAGACTTTTTTGTCATTTGCAGCGCAAGTTCGAGAATGCAAGTTCAGGCGATTACCGATTCTATTCTGGATCAAGTTTACGAATCTTCCCACAAATTATCTTCAAGGGAAGGTTACACTTCGGGTAATTGGGTGGTTTTAGACCTGATCGATGTTGTGGCACATATTTTTCATAAAGATGTTCGCGCGCAATATGACCTCGAGCGTTTATGGGGCGATGTGCCGCTCGTTGAGGTCCCTCATCGATGATGATAATTTAGAAAAAAAATTTATGAATGAAACCAAAATCGCCTCCTTTAGAGCTAAATTGGAAGAAATTCGTTTTTCCATAGCGGGTGAGGTACGGGAAAAATACAAATCCTCCCAAGACCATCTAACTGAGCAGGTTGCAGATATAGCTGATGATGCAGTCCAATCCTATGACCGCCAACTGATGATGGGGCTTGGGGAAAAAGAATTTGGAAAGTTACGATTAGTGGAAGAAGCGATCGAAAAAATAGACCGGGGACAGTATGGAATTTGCTTGGAGTGCGAGGAGTTAGTTTCTGAAGAAAGACTGACCGTTGTTCCCTTTGCATCACACTGTGTCGATTGTCTTGAAAAAATAGAAAAGAAAAATACCGGAATTTAAATGTATGATGGGATTTCTTTTTAGCCAGTCTATTTGCAAGTAGCTCTCACCCCAGCATATAAACCAATTTAGTAAAACCACCAACCACGGAATTCAAGTGTCACTTAAATCAATAATCACCTTCCTTTTCTTTGCATTGCTTTCAGTGTATTTTTCCTTTTTAAATCCTCATGAGGTGGATATACATTTTGCTCAGGGTTGGTCGTTTCAACTTCCAATGATTGTTTTGTTTCTGGGTTCTGTGTTGTTAGGTATTCTGGTAGCTGGTTTTTTGCACGGAGCACTTTCTTTAAAAAATTTTTTTATCAATTTGAAAAAATCTGGACGCGCCAAGCGTCAAAATAAAAATAACCATCGAAGTGAGAGGCTACTCGAAGAAGCCGAAAATTATTTAGCATGCGGGCACGTCTCAAAATCTGTTGCTGCTTATGAAAAAATTTTAAACATGTCTCCAAGTCACGTACGAGTTCTTACCCAACTTGGAAATATAGCAAGGGAGGAAGGGAATGTTGAACGTGCTCTAAAACTTCATTTGATAGCAATAGAAATTGCGCCTGAAAACTTGAATGTTTTGTACGGCTTAGCTGAGGACTATTGTATTCAGGCAACCCCAAAAAAGGAGATGGAGGTTCTTGAAAAAATTTTAGAATTTAACCGAAGGTCCCCTCGTGCTCTTTGTCGGATGAGAGAAGTTTATTTAAAGTTGGAAGATTGGCCATCGGCAGTAGAAGTGCAACGAAAACTAGTTGCTCTAGTTAAAGGAAGAGAAAAAAAAGAAAAAGAAAAAAGAATGCTCGGCCAGTATATTTACAAAAGTGGGGTCCGTTATTTCAATAATGATAGCTTTGAATTAGCAATTACCGAAATTAAAAGATCTTTGCGGGAAAATGCCCAGTGTCTATCTTCACATATTCTATTAGGAGATGCTTACCTAAAAACGGGTGATAGAAAGGGAGCATTAAAATCATGGAAAAAAGGCTATGCTTATACAAAGTCAATAGCCTGTATGATGCGAATGGAAGAGGTCTATAGAGAGTTGGGTCAACCGGGGGAAATGATAAAAGAATACAAAGAAGCTATCAGGAATTCGAAAAATGGACCTAGTGAAATACTAATCATGCTATTAGGTGTTCTTTGTTTAGAGGAGAAGACTCCTCAAGAAACTATACGATTAATCGAAGAAAGTACAGACTCCGAGAAAGCTATTATCCCCTCTCTTATTCTGGGTGATGCCTACAAACAAGACCACAACGAAACGAAATCTAAAAAAGCATTAGAAAATGCTACTCGACAAATAAAGAGGGCAATCTTTAATTTTAAATGCGGTGCGTGCGGTAAAACTTTAAATAAGTGGACTGACCATTGTTCGGCTTGCAATACTTTTGATACGATGGAATGTTTCTTAGGGATTAGTTCTTAGTAAAGGTTCTTAATAGATCAGTTTTAACCTTACGCTTGTCGGTTTTGTGTTTTTTGGTTAAGCATTTACTCTCTCGGGTAGAGCTATATTATTAAAATTAATAGTCGGCGGGGTCATTTTTTAGGCATTTTCTTCGATCTTTTTTTGCTCTAGATTTGTCTTTTTCAAATTTTCTCCAGTTAAGCGCGTCAGACTTTTCTGGGATGATAGATTTTTTATTGTCCCCATCCTCCCAGGAAAGCTTTGGTCGAGGCGTTGGTCGGGAAAAATTAACTGGCGTTTTTGAAAAATATTTTCTACCAACATCAAACTCTTTTGTTGTTAATCCCAGTTCCATTTCATAAAGATCTTTCGCCGCCTTGGGGAAACGTCCAGAAAACAAACCTTCTCCCCGCATGAGAATTTCCTTAATATTAACTAGGCTAGACCGCCACGATTCAGGTATTTCATGCCACCCATAAATTGCTCCAGCTAAAGCTCCAACCAAAGCACCGATCTTATCTGCTTCTTTTCCCATGTTGAGACCTGTAGTCAAAGTTGAGCCGAATTCACGACCCTCGCGCAAAACAAGAAGCAGGCATAGTGGCAATAAAGTTAAAACATAGGATTGGGCGGGACTAGTAATTTTTATTTTGTGCCGGCCAGAAGCGTTTTGGCAGATCCAATTTAATAACTCATCACAATCAAAACCCCACCGCTCTCGAAGACTTGTGAGACTTTTTTTAAGTAATCCACGTTCTGACTCAGAAGTCTGGTTCCAAAAAATGGGTGCAGTTTTTTCGACTTGATTCTGGATCTTTTGACAAAACTCTTCAGCAGTAATTAAAATTTCTTCTGCTTGATGGTGTGGCTCTTCACTTTCTGGTTTTAAAAGTAAAAACCTAGATACAAGATATCCGATGAGGGCAAGTCCGGTGATCTCGCATAAATTACGACTCATCATTAAACCGATATTAATATTTAAAGAAATACCAATTTCGGGCCGGTCTCTATGGATGAGTCCCGCTGGAATTCCCATAGTTAAAAATGTTGCGTCTGCAGGATTATGGTCAGTTACTTGGGGTGCAGCACCTTTTAGGGAGTTGATCAATTGAAAAAATTTTTTATCGGGATGGCGATAAACCCCCAAATAATGCTCTGGTCCACCCACACTCAACTTAGTCAGAAATTCAATGGTTTTTTCTGCGTTCCATTTTCTATTTTGTAGGAGACAGTCGGCAATAACCAACGAACCCTGAGTTTGTATTCCATANAGACCCTGCATTTTAAATCGTTTAATTCCTTTNCCAATGAACGGACGCACATCCTTAAAGCTATTCATGGAGCCAAANAGTTGCTGGANAGTTTCTGGTTTNATGCTTTTTGCGGATAGACCCATGGCATCACCCACAGCCATTCCACACCAACTCCCAACAACCTTNTCCTTAATATCCATAGTATGAGAGTGGGTACATGTAGTATTCTTAGAGTAGTTGTAACAGTTGCTTCAAACCTCGATTAAGTCCGTTGCTTGGGTTTGCAAAGCTAATTCCAAATGAGCGGCACAGCTTCCTAGCGCCTGCAGCGCAGTGACATGAGCTATTTCGGGATGGTTATTTGTCTGACTTAAATGCATCAATATTACTCGTTGAAGGTGCTCATGTTTAACTGTTGTCAATAGCTCTCCGCAGGCCTCATTAGATAAATGGCCAAGGTCACTTTTTATCCTCTGCTTCACAGACCAGGGATAGGGACCAAAATCTAACATCTCAACATCGTGGTTGGATTCTACTAGCAATACATGAGAATTTTGCAATATTTCACGAACTTCATGAGTAACCATTCCCATATCGGTTGCGTGCCCTAGTTTTCTGTTTTGGTATCGAATCACGTAAGCGACAGATTCCTTCGCATCGTGAGAAGTAGNATAGGGTTCTATCTCAAGACCATTTAGAGAAACCGTTTCACCTGCGCGGATGGGATTGAATGCTGGGATGCTTCCTAGTTTTTGACTGGCCTGAATAGTACCATTGGTAGCATATAATGGTATTGAGTGTTTACGCACTAAAGGTCCGACGCCACCTATATGATCCGAGTGTTCGTGTGTTAAAAAAACGGCATCCAATTCTTCAGGTGTTCGGTCAATTAATTTCAGGCGCCTTTCAAGTTCTTTGACGCTCAAACCTGAATCAATAATTATTTTTACCGCATCAGACTCGACATAAATACAGTTTCCTCGACTACCACTGGATAATACAGAAAATTTAAAAATGAGATAGCCTTTCTTGGAAGGTTCTAAATATAAAAATATTAAATTATTTTAAAAAAGTGTTTTTTGTAAAATTCTTGGTATAAATTTTTTAATTAAGATGGGATAGTTCTTTTAAGCTNGCGAAGTGATTAATGGTTTTTATTTAGTGCCGCCTTGACCGACAACTCAGGAACGTCATCAACAATTTCAACTGAGCCTATACTCTTTGTTAGTATAAATCGAAGCTTATTATGGGTGGTTTTTTTATCGTTATACATTGCACTGATGACATCTTCAGAGTTTAAATTAGGCGAATGTACGGGAAGATTAAATTTTTTCAGTAGATTTGTTATGCGTATAGGCACATCTTCTGAACATTCCCCGGTTTCTACAGAAAGCCATGCCGCTTGAATCATTCCTATGGCTAATGCTTCTCCATGAAGATATTCGGTATAGTTGGTAAGGGTTTCTATGGAGTGTCCAAAGGTATGCCCAAAATTTAGAATCATACGATGTCTGCTCTCTCGCTCATCTTTTTCAACCACCTTTGCTTTGATAGCGCAAGAAGTCTCAATGATATGTTCAAGACAATCACGATTGAGAGAAAGAATTTCTTTAGTGTTATTTTCCAAGAAAGCAAACAACTTCTCGTCTGCTATGATTCCATACTTAATTACTTCGGCGAGTCCAGCCCTGAATTCGTTTTTGGGTAGAGTTTGTAGAGTGTCAAGGTCAACTACTACCAACTTAGGCTGATAAAAAGCTCCAATCATATTTTTTCCACGTGGGTGATTTACCGCAGTTTTACCACCTACACTGCTATCCACTTGTGAGAGTAGGGTGGTCGGTATTTGAATGAAAGGGATTCCACGCTGATAGGTAGCTGCTATGAAACCAGTCAGGTCACCTACCACTCCACCGCCAAGGGCAATCAATGTCGATTTTCGATCGCAGTTCATCTCGAGCATCCGGTCGTAAACTAGCTCTGCCTGCTGAAGTGATTTTGATGTTTCGCCTTCGGGGATCTCTATGACACCGGATNAATGACCCGTACTTGCTAACCCTGATTCGATTTTTTCTCCAAACAAATTTCTTACAGAGGGGTGTGTGATAATAATATTCCGACTGGGTTCAAGTCGTTTGGAAATAAACTCGCCGACTTGAGNTAAAATATTTCGGCTGATTAAAATATCATAACTTCTTTCATCTAGATCGATGTTCAAACGCTTCATGAGTACGAGTCAATTATCTATAGAGTAATAAACCTGACCATATTAGCACTTTGGAAACAGTGTTTGAACCGTTTATCCTATGAAANTATTCACATTGGTAATGGATCAATCTAATTTGTTTATTTGAATTTAACTAATTAACATAAACTATTTTTAGTTGCCCTTTAATGGGTATTATTGCTAATAAAAACGCACTCTAGCATTTCTATCTAATGGCATCATATTGCTAGGTTCCCTATCGATTAAGAATACAATTCCCAGTTGAAAGCCAAATATTTTTAGACTACAGTCGTTTTTATGAAACAGGTTTATTTGGATACATTTGGTTGCCAGATGAATGCGGCAGATACAGACCGCATGGAACTATTACTGTTTCATTCTGGTTATATCCGCACTGGAGAAGTCCAAGATGCAGACCTGATCCTCATCAATACATGTTCTATCCGAGATAAGGCAGAACAAAAAATATATTCTCTTGCTAGAAACTTAAAACCACTTAAAGAAGTTAATCCCGATCTAATTCTTGGGTTTACTGGATGCTTGGCCCAGCAAGAGGGGGAACAGTTTTTGGAAAAAATGCCTTTTGTTGACCTTGTTATAGGGCCTGATGGAGTGGAGCATATTGTTAGGTTGGTGGACGAGGTCAAGGAAAAGAACGTACCGGTCGTGCGGACCCAGTTCGATACGGATACAAATTACAAAATTCCTGAGCTTTCGGGCGAAACTCCACTAAAACCAGGTTCGACTACGTTTGTTAATATAATTAAAGGTTGTGACAAATATTGTACCTTCTGCGTAGTCCCTTTTACGCGTGGTCGAGAAAAAAGTCGAGAAGTCGAAGAGATTGAACAAGAGGTTCGACTTTTAGTATCAAGAGGTGCACGTGAGGTTGTTTTGCTAGGACAAAACGTCAACGCTTATGGGAAACGCGGACTTAAACGACCAGTTCCTTTTCATGAATTATTATATCGAATCGCGTCGATTTCTGGCCTGGAACGTTTGCGGTTCACGACGAGTCATCCAAAAGACTTTACCCGCGAGTGCATATCGGCTTATCANGACCTTGATATTTTGGTAAATCATTTACATCTTCCTGTGCAAAGTGGNAATAACCGTATTCTTAAAGAGATGCGTAGAATGCATACGGTAGAAGAATATATTTCTATAATAGAGGAGCTTAAGACTGCTGTGCCAGATATGGGTTTATCCACCGATATCATTGTGGGTTATCCGGGTGAGTCAGAATCAGAATTTGAAGATACTCTTGTTTTAATGGAAAAAATAAAGTTCAACAACAGTTATATGTTCAGTTATAGTCCACGCCCTAATACACCAGCGCAGGATTTTCCTGATTCAGTGCCGCAGTCAGTGAAGTCGGCTCGTTTACAAAGAACAATTGAGTTACAAAAGAAATTAACTCTTGAACAAGGAGAAAAATTTATAGGTAAGGAAGTAGACGTTTTGGTAGAAAGTGAAAGCTTTAAATCTGGGGCCGATTTTAGGGGGAGAAATGCTCAGTACTGGTCAGTTAACTTTACTGGAGACAAAAGGCGGATTAGCCCAGGTGACATGGTGAAAGTTGTTGTGGAAGAAGCATCCGGTCATGTGTTAAGGGGTAGAGGTGTTTTGTAGGGGAAATACGACAAACTAAAGATTGAAGGGTCGAACACAGCGGCGCCAGCTGGATAAAGAGAATAGAAACTAACTACTCTTAATAGAAGTCAAGCTGGGAATAAATTTCTTCTTCTAAAGAAGCCACATGAGGGAGAATAATTTTAATAGCAAGTCTTGCATCATGAATGAATTTTAGATTTGGAATGGCAGACCGGGAAGCTAAATGGGACAATGTTTCCCTACAAAAATGATCTAGATCGTGAATTTTATCCAAAAGGTCCTGTGGTAAATCCTTCAACCCAACCTCATTTTTTTCAAGAAACCTTAAGATTTCTATCAAGCTAAGTTTGATACTAACTGTTTGATCGCGCAAAGCAGAGGTTACCTTTGATTCAGGATGATTTAAATCGGAGTAAATTGTCTTTAATAGTTCCCTAAGGTGCTTGTAGAGACTTTCGTGCTGACTTTGATTGCTAAATACTTTTCCTTCGCCCCCAAATAAGATATTAAAAACTGATTCTAATTTATAATCTTCGGATCCTATAACTGTATAGAGGATAGATATAAACTCATCTTTAGTGAATGCTACCTTCAAATCTAGGAATATCTTATCAAGTGAACCGGTTTCGCCTTTCGAAACCCTAGGTTTTTCTTCATAAATAGGTTTGTTGAGATAGTTTTGGGATCCCGGAACTAGCCTTCCTCCACCTTCTTCACAAGCTACTACTTCTAGTTCAGTTAGTGACTCTATAAAATCTACCAAAGAAAANGCGGGAACATTTAGTAAGTTTTGATCCATATGATAAAAAGTGCAGAGAATCTGTTTTTCAAGCCCCATGGCGCAAAACGAATCAATTTCACAAAGTTTTTTCAGGGTTGTTTCCATAGAGATAAATAGTGATCTCATTTTTAGGCGAGATAGGTGCATTATACTTTTGCGACAAGGTTGAATTTGGAAAACGCCTGTATCGTAATCTAAAAGTTTAATGCATAAAAAATCACCCTCTTTTAGTTTGTTTTGTTGGATGATGTGAGTTATGTCCCAAGCNGTAACTAGTAGAGAGCTTTTTGCTAGAGCCCAATGATTCAATTTGATTTCATTTGGAAAGTGGGCTGGGCTAGAGTATTGGTAGTAAGGAATAATATCTTCTATAAGAAATGGTAGTTTCTGCTTTGAGATTTCTTTGCCTTCTAAATAAAGAAAAGCGAGATCGGATTCTTGCTTTTTGTTTGAAATAAAAGGGATGAGTCTATGTCCTGGAAAAAAAACTTTTTTATTTATTTCAAAACTATTTAAGCGAACAGATAAAGACAGGTTATTAATTTTTTTCAAAGCGACAGGAATAGGCAAAAAATCATTTTCCTTCGTTTCAATTAAATCATTATGGGTGGATAATTTTTTCTTTAATCTTTTTAGGGTGGAGACAGGTATTTCTTGACGCCATCTTTCTAGAATACTTTTTTCAAAATCATCGGAAGAAAAAGAAGTGCTAGACTGAAGGATTAAGTTTTCTGCTAATTTATTCAGGGTTAACTTGGCGGCCATAGCTTTAATAATCTTTTTACAAAGTGTTGGGGTAGCAGATATTGGGATAAACCAGTAACCACTATTTAGTGTTTGTTAAAAGAAATTTTGTGTCTATGAATATTGCTAATAGAAAAGGTTTTATCTGCAGGAAAGATCTTTTGGCTCAAAAAATTCTTAATAGCCAAACTAACACATACCGTTGCAAGAAGAAAGTTTTTTAGAATAAGAAAAATATTTTAATTTATATTTTTGGAGACCTATGATACCTCTCAGGTATAATTTGTAGATGGCCTATTTTTTCACCCTATCAAGAGTTTAAGTGTGAAATTACACATTGTTAGAAACAGATAATCCCATGGAGCATTATTATGGCACTCAATTTAGATCCTGTTTATAGAGAAATTTTTGAAAAATTTAAGACGCGTAAAAAATTCACAATTCGTTCAGTAGAGAAAAACATATTAATGGTTGACCAAGATGAAGAGATCTGTGGGCAAAAGGAACCACGTTCATTTGAGTTTAAAAGCCCGAGAGAATTTGAAGAGTTTGTGCGGGTAGAAAACCAGTTTGAAAAGGACATAGAGAGTCAACTTCAGGGTAACAAGATGCCTTACCGTTGATTTTCCCTGACAAGGTTTTGTTATGCAGTGATTATTAACTAATCAAATGAGGGGTTATTTTATCTCGAAAACTTTCCCAGAACGAGCGCTGAGTTTTTACTGCCAAAAGATATACAATTGCTTATAGCAATGTTCAGGTTTTTTTCCCGACCCTTATTTGGGACGTAATCTAAATCGCAATCTGGGTCAGGATTTTCCTGGTTAATGGTTGGTGTTAAAAAATTGTTATACAGTGAAAGTAAAGAAACTGAAACACCGAGCCCTCCTGATGCGCCCTGAGGGTGACCGATCATAGACTTAGTTGAACTGACTGGGATTTTAGGTGATAGACTGTTGAATAAGTTTTTAACCGCGAGCGTTTCTACCTTATCGTTGACGATTGTGGAAGTTCCATGAAAGTTAATGTAGTCTACTTGTTCCTTATTTGTCTTGGCATCTTTAAGCGCCAAGTGAATGGCTCGGGTTGATTGCTTGCCATCAGGCATAATAGCTACCCTGTGATATGCATCGCAGGTTGATCCGTACCCAAGAACCTCGCCATAGATTGGTGCATCGCGTTGATTGGCGTGTTCAAGGTCTTCAAGGATCATCATCCAACTTCCTTCTGCTAATACAAAGCCCTCCCGGTCAAGATTGAAGGGACGAGAACCGCGTGTCGGGTCATCATTGTAATGAGTTGGGTTGACTCGCATTCGTTCAAAACCAACCATCATCGCGGGAGTAACGCAAGCCTCAACACCTCCAGTTAAAATCCAGTCTTCCTGTCCAGAACGAATCGTATTAAATGAATATCCGATGGCATCTGTAGAGCTAGTACATCCGTTTGAGAGTACATGGCTTCGTCCCTGAAGACCAAAATACATAGAAATTTCACTTGAAAGCATTCCAACTAACGAATTTGAAATAGCATATGGGCTGATTTTATGCTTTTGGTCAGAAAAAAATATTTCAAACTGTTTTTCAGAAAAATCAAACCCGGAACCGCCTGTGCCTACAATGACACCTAGGCTTTCAAAATCCTCTTCATTGAATTGGGTCAGGTCTATGGCAGAATCATGGAGCGCTTCTTTTGAAGCGGCAATTGCTAACGGTACGGATCGGGAAAGTTTTTTAAGGTCTGTCTCTGAATAATATTCTGAGGGGTCAAAACCTTGAACTTCTCCTGCTATTTGGCAAGATAAAGTGGTAGGGTCAAAGCTTGAAATACGCCGGATTCCGCTGATACCATTGCAGGTGTTTGTCCAGAATGCTTTTTTACCTATCCCGTTTGGGCTCATTGCACCCAAACCGGTAACTACTACTCTACGGGGCATATATTTTTTTATGATGAAAATTAAGCTATATAATTTATGTTAACATAGTGGTCTAAAGAACGGTAACGCTACTTCTAAACAGCCGAGTCTATATCCCAGCTTTTTTGGTTTGGCAGATGGTCTCCTTTTAGAATCTTTAAGTTTTTAACTCCAACTTCCTTCTGAAAAGGCTTAGATCAAAAGCTAATTCGGGCCCTAGAAATTTGAATACCACCCTTTCCCTAAAAGATTTAACAGGACAAATGATCATCACTGGGTTTGCTGGCACCTGCCTCAATTCAGAGTTGGAGGAGTTGATTGTAAATTGTCGTATTGGAGGGCTCATCTTATTTGAGCGCAACTTTGAAGACCCGGATCAATTGATCGGGTTGATAAACGATCTTCAGTCTTTAGCAATGTCATGTCCCGCTTCGGTNCCATTATTTATTTCTGTAGATCAAGAGGGAGGGAGAGTGGCCAGACTGAAAAGTCCTTTCAGTGATTTTCCACAACCAAGCTGTCTGGGACAGGCTGAATCTGAATCACTTGCTCATAGATTTGGGTTAGCGCTTGGACGAGAAATGAAATCAGTAGGAATAAATATGGTATACGCACCGGTTCTTGATGTGAATACAAATTCAGCAAATCCAATAATTGGAACACGGGCCTTAAGTGACACTCCAGGGCGGGCAGGTCGTATGGGTAAAGCTGTTATAGCTGGGATTCAGGAAGCAGGTGTTATCCCTGTCGGAAAACATTTCCCGGGTCATGGTGATACTGACAGAGATTCACACCTTGAGTTGCCTTATGTCAATCGTGACGCGGACTCACTAGAAAAAATTGAACTAGAACCTTTTGCTCAGACTATCGACCACGGGTTAAAAGTAGTCATGACCGCTCATGTTATATACTCAGCATGGGACGATAAACTGCCAGCCACTTTTTCTCCAATTATTTTGAAAAATATTTTGCGAGAAAAATTAGGTTTTGATGGACTTGTTATTACTGATGATTTGGAGATGAAAGCGGTGGAAAAAAATATTACATTTGAATCAATTCCAAGGCTTGGGTCTATCGCAGGGGTGGATCTTTATCTTATTTGCCACGATAGAAAAAAAACTTTATCACTGCAAAATCAAATGATCCAAGATATCAAGAGGGGACATATAGATAAAAAATTAATTGAGCATTCTGCGCAAAAAATTATAGAGTTTAAAAAACAAATACCCTCTACTCCCCATGGAAGAGAAAACTTATCTAATCTGGCAAAGGACCATATTAACCTTATCCGAGAAATGAAATCTCACCTTCTGTAATGGGGATTTCCTCCATGGGAAAAAAGAAAACTACTCCTGTTTTTTCTGCGAATATTTATTCATTCAAACCACTGTGGTTAGCTCTAATTTATTTAGTGTTAGTCACCTATTTATATTCATTTTCTGAGTATGGCCTCAATGTGTGGGACGAGGGAGGGTATGCCAATGGGACTCTTCGGACTTTAAACGGTGAGAAAGCGATAGAAGACTTTAATCCCAGTGGATATCTTTCAGGGCGCTATATCTATGGAGCAATCTTTTTTAAACTGTTTGGGGTGAGCATTCAGAGTCTTCGTATTGGGGTAATTCTAATAACTCCAATCATGATCTTTATGGTTTACGCGATTTGCCGTCGCATCATGCCACAGGGTTTTGCTTTTCTTGCAGGGGTGTTTGTGCTTTCAGCACCGGCCATGTATTACAATCGGTTTTTTACTTTCTTTTGTGTTTTTAATTTATATTTATTAGTACGTTGTGTGGAAAGAATTAAATTTCAACGATACTTGTGTTTAGCTGGAGCCATTTTACTGAGTGGGTTTTTTAAGTTCGAGGTCGCACTATTCTCCCTTTTATGTAGCGTTGCAGTTTTTATTATTCAATTTTTTCTTAAAACAAAACAGCAGCGCTCCGTCAAGCAGGAATATCAAGTTTCTTTTATAGGCCGAACCAAGTTCTGGATAAGCATAGGATTGTTTGTTTTAGCTCTAACCCCCGCATTATCTTTTTTATATAAAAAAGATTTTTTTAACTTAGCCGTTAATATGGTTTTAGGGTCTTATCAGGTGTGGGGGAACCCATTCCCTAGCCTTTTCCCATTTTTTTCGTTATGGAGTGAGTTGGGGTCGCATGAAATGTTTCAGCGGTTACTTTTTTACATTCCGGTGTGGGTTTATGCGGGGACGGCATTTTTTCTTACTGTAAAAATAATTAAGCAAAAGGGGCTTGAAACTATCGACCTGCATGTCGTGTCTATTTTGTTAATTGGGGTTTGTGCGTATGGGTTGGTTTTGTGGAGGGCTGGGTTTGACAATCTTTTGCGAACCCTTCCTCCGGCTTATATTTTATTTTGTTATATTCTTTATCTCACTCGGAGTCGTTTGCTTTATTTACTGGAGTTATCGACAAAGGGATCAGGAGCTTTAGTAGTAAGCCGTGAGACGGCTGTCAATGTGGTTACCGTGTTTCTACCATTTTTATTTTTTTATGAAATGAATGTAAACCATGGTTTTTACGCGGGGACAATAGGTGCAGTGAAGCAGGAAACAGCTTTGCTGGATATGCCTAGAGTAAAAGCTTATACGAATCCTGCTGAAGTTGAATGGATTGAAAAAGTCGTAAATCGCATTGAAGAATATTCCGAGGCAGGTGATCCTATTCTAGCTTTACCCTTAAACCCTATTTTTTATTTTTTGACAGACCGCATAAACCCAACAGCCTATGACTGGATTTTACCTGGAATGCTTAATGAAACAGATGAGAAAAAAATAATAGGACAATTGCAAGCAAGCCCACCAAAAGTAATAGTTTTTGTGGATATCCCGATTGACGGAAAGGAAGATAGACGATTAGCTAATTATACTCCGCTTATTTATAGTTATCTCGCTAAAAATTATGAATTTAAAGAAATGATAGGAATGTTTCAAATTCTTTTGCCAAAGTCAGAGNATCAACAAAACCTAGNCACATAGAATTATAGAGGTGGATTACGTTATTGTGTCGATAAATGTTCCCCCTTTGCTTGGAGGATCGATAGCAGTTTTTTTAGAAAAGTGTCAACAGTATACTTAACCTCATGAAAGGTGCCCCAGACTCCTATAGTTCAGAAACTTTTGCAAGAATTGAGGTCTGTTTTCTTCTGTTAGGCTTTGGCCAAACTTACTAATAACATTTTCGCTGCTGGGTGGCTCACCCGGTCTTTTTGGTGCAGAATTCTGTCTTAATGATACCCCGATAGGCTGGATAGATAGATCTATCTTTTTTCTTTTTCAGATAGCGGAAATGTTAATAGCTTTAATTAGAGACAAATTAAAAGTAGATCTCGTGTGGACTTACCGGTGCAAACTCAAAACACTTCAGGAAAAGCTATTATAAATAATGGCTTTCCAGTTTTATGCAATGGTGATTATTATTGGTTTAGACTGTTAGGATTAAGCTGAGCTTATTAAGCGGTAGGAAATAAACTGATTAATTGTGCTAAGAAAGATTGTTCTAAACGGGAGCTCCGCTTGGGGGTTCAGCTTCGATAAGCCGCATGGTGTAAAGGTGATGGTATAAACCCTCGTTTGCCATCAATTCCTTATGTACTCCTGACTCGACAACTTTTCCCTTGTCCATGACAATAATTTTGTCTGCATTGTGAACGGTGCTTAGTCTGTGGGCGATTATGAAAGTGGTACGCCCTACCATTAGTTGTTCTAAAGCTTCCTGAATTAGCATTTCAGATTGATTGTCCAGAGCCGAGGTTGCCTCATCAAGGACGAGAACCTTGGGATTTTTGAGTAAAGCGCGCGCAATGGATATTCTCTGACGCTCTCCTCCAGAAAGCTTGGCTCCTTTTTCACCAACTAGGGTGTCGTAACCATTAGAAAAATTAATGATAAACTCATGCGCATTGGCTGATTTTGAGGCTTCTATCATTTCTGTGTCTGTAGCATCAAGTTTCCCGTAAAGAATATTTTCCCGAATAGTTCCACCAAATAACAGGGTTTCTTGAGGTACCAAGGCGACTTGACTTAGATAACTTTCTAGGTCAAGAGATTTTAAGTCATCTCCGTCTATTTGAATTTCCCCAGATTGTGGATCGAAAAATCGAAGTAGTAGTTGGACTATGGTAGATTTCCCTGCGCCACTGGGTCCAATTAAAGCAACTGTTTTCCCGGGATGGATTTCAAAGCTTATATTGTTTAGAACAGGTGTGTTTTCTTCATAACCAAATATCACCTCACTAAAACAGACATGACCTTTAAGAGACGTAAGCTTGATAGGGTTTTCTGGGTTGTTGACCAAAGACTTGGTATCTAAAATCTCATTAACTCTACGCATGGCACCCAAAGTTTCTTGTAATTGGGTATATATTTTAACAAAAGTCCCGATTGGGCCAGCCATAATTAACGCGTATAGAAAAAAGGCGGCCAACTCTCCAGGTGTTGTAGTTCCTTGCATGACTTGTTGACCTCCGTACCAAATCAATATAGTCGAGACAAGAAAAGTAAGACCTAAGATCAATGGACCAAACGAAGATGAGATACGTACCTTCCCAATAGACTGTTCAAACGCACTCTCGATTTCACCTTCAAACCGTTTTTTTTCGTAAGGTTCGCGAGTATAGGATTTTACAATTTTAATAGAAGAGGCAACTTCCTCAAGTACAACCAATGCTTGCGCAATTTTATCTTGTACTTTTTCTGAAAGGCCGCGCAGACGTTTCCCAAAAATACGTGCGAACAACATCAAGGGAGGTAAAACAAGAAGGATTAAACCTGTAAGTTTCCAATTTAGATAAAAAATAATAGCTAATGCCCCTACTAAGGTGATCGTTTGTCGTAAAACGGCGACAGGAATTGATACCAAAGCATTTTGAATGACAGTGATGTCATTACTCATTCTGGACAAAATTTCACCGACGCGTCTGTTTTGGAAAAACCGCAAAGAAAGAGACTGAATATGAGAAAAAAGTTCAACCCTAAAATCGGCCGTAACGCGGTGTCCGATGAAACCAAAAATATAATTATGCGTGATGGCAAAAGCAGCTTGGAGTAAAATAATTATTACCAGGTCTCGTGTCAGGGTATTTAAAATGTCCGCATTTTTTAAGACTACAACTGCATTGATCATATTTCTTACAATAAGAGGCAAAGCTAAGCTAATCATTGACGTCAAAATAAGGCACGCAAAGGCAAATACAATACTCTTAGTGTACGGGCGAGCATATTTCAGGATATTCGCAAACTCTCTCATTTATGCACGGAATCTCAGAAGGGTCATGATTTTGAAAAATTGGAAGGTGTATAATACCCCCTACCTAGATATACTTCAATGATTTGTAAGTGAAGGCTAGGAGGCAAGTTTTAGTTGTTCAAAATCACTCAGACCATTTTAAAAACGAATCACAAAAACTATGATTATAAGAATTAAACAAAAAGACATCACTTGATTAAAATTATTTAAAAAAGACTAAAGTTTTAATAAAACTAACCGCTACAGAGGATGCGGGAAGTTTTACCACTGCTCAAAAATGGTGGAAAAGTCAGCAAACATTGTTATTAAGGCTAGTTTAGGCTGATGTGTTATTGATTTTAATGACTTTAAAATAGGTTGGTGTTATGGACTCTCAAGCAATAGGGCCGGTAGAAAAAAGTTCAGTTCAGGTAGGTCAGAAGCTTTCTTCGGAGGGAAGCAAGGTGTCTTCTGGCGGGTCAACAACAGGCCAACAAAGCGATACAGTCTCATTGTCACAGCGTGGACAAGCAGCAGTTAGCCAGCAAACCCAAAGTAACAATGCTGGCTCAACTGGATCCGAATTGCGAAAAATCGATGTGACGGATAGTAATCAAATAATTGTTAAGATTGTAGATGGTAAGACCCAAAAGGTAGTGCGCCAAATTCCTAAGGAAGAAGAACTTCGCTTGAAGCAAGCTATTCAAGAAAACTTGGATAATTTGATCGATGCTTCTTGAGGCAACGAAGATATAGATGTGGATGTTTAACCAAAAAACTGTATTGGTTTTTTTGGTAGATTCCCCATTATTCCATCCAAGCGGTGTTGTTTGTTAGCAAACGCTACCTACTCAAGAAATAATACCTACACGATTAGTCTATAAGAATTGAGGCTATCTTGGCTTTTTGGTAAAAAGTATCGTTGATCTTTAGTTTTTGGGTGGGCTAAGACTTTTCATGAAGCGTGCGGTGATTTCTTCTGGAGTGTGGTGTACTCGCCCTGTCGATTTATCAAAAGAAGGTTCAACTTTGATTAAAAGAAAAGATGGTCCATCTTTTTCCATTAGTTCTTGAAACGCCTCCCTTATCTGATTTTTGTTTGTGACCTTTTTTGTTTGAAGGTATCCGGCGCTTTGGGCAACTTTTTCTAAAGATACCGAGTTTGATAGAGACCTCTGATTTCCTGTCGATTCGTAGGCCTCATTGTCAATAACAATATGAAGAAGATTTTTTGGGGCAGCAGCTGCAATCATTGCCAATGTTCCCATAGACATAAGTACGTTTCCGTCTCCATCAATAATGATCGTTTTTTGATCTGGACGATTTATGGCGACCCCAAGTCCGATTGAGGAAGCTAGCCCCATAGACCCGATCATATAGAAGTTTTTCTCTCGGTCTTTAATATTAAAAGATTCGCGACAAATGTAACCGTTAGCGTGGATTACTGGTTCACCTGTCAGGAGAGGAATAATTTCTTTAAAAGCCTCAGTGCCCTTCATTAAAATATCCTTTCCCAGCTAGTAAAGTATATGGAAGGCCATCCTCAATTTTTTGACAAGCAGTATTTAGGGATTCCTCATAATTTTCAGAAGACAGCACAGAATACTCCATGTTGGAAGTTTTCAACAGCTTCTGATTGATTTCTCCCATTATAATATGCTCCGGTGCGTCGCTCCCGTCTTCACCCCGCCAACTCATGATTACAAGTACTGGGATCTTATAAATTAGGTTCAAAGAAGTAAAAGCATTGAGACAGTATCCCAAACCAGAATTTTGCATCAGCAAAACGGGAAGCTTCCCAGCAAGGTAGGCACCGGCACAAAGTCCTACAGCAGCATCCTCTCTCACTGCCGGGAAATAAGGTGTCTCTGGGTCATCATCAATAATGCGAATCAATCCAGAAAGAAGGGAGCAAGGAACACCTGCGTAAAAATTAAATCCTTTTTTAGAAAGGAGTTCTGAAAAAACTTTAGAAGATAACATTTAGGGTTTTTAAGAAATTACCAGTTTTCAACATTGCGTTCCCCGCCGAATGTTTTTTGTAATTCATGAATACGTTTAACATATTCCTTAATACCTTCTAGACCTTTAAATTCAACTCCTAGATCTAGGGCTGCCTGATTTGACATAGGTTTACCCTCTTCACCCATAACACCTTCAACTTCTCCAAATGAATCGACTACTTCAGAAATCATCCTACCTAATTCAAGATTATGAATATGACCATCAATTAAATGATAAATTTTCCCCGCGGCGTCACTATTACCCAAAACTTTTGTGATTGCCTGACACACAGCGTCGATAGAGACATATTTAGTGCTACCTTTGACATCCACGTTATAGTTAGTAGATANGAAGTCTACAGTTTCAAACCATTCAGACTTAGGAAGGTCTGGTCGTACGCCATAAATCGTCACGGGGCGGAGAATGGTGATATCAAAGGCACGGTTTCGTGCGTAAAAGAAACAAAAGGATTCAATTGATGATTTAATTGCCCCATAAAGTGAGCTGGGTTGAACCGGGTGGGACTCATCGAGTGGGTTGGATTCGTCAATCGAAGGTTGAATCGTTCCAAAAACTGCGCAGGCACTCATAAAAATNACTTGTTTCACTTTTGCGTTTTTTGCCGCTTGAAGAAGGTCGTACGAACCGTTTACATTGGCTGTGACATATTCATCTTCGGTCTTAGCAGGACCAGGAAAGTGAGCTAGGTGAATCAATACTTCTGACCCCTCTACCAATTGTTGGAGAGATTCTTTGTCTTCAAGACCNCCAATAACATAATCCACATCCTCATAAGTTTTTAAATGGTCGACGATACTATCTTCCCGAATAAGGGCTTTAATATCATTCTTACTTCCGTCTGCATTAGGAGCAGATAATAATTTAACTAAATGGGACCCGACTAAGCCAGTCACCCCGGTAATAGAGATTTTCATATGTAAACTCCAATATTGCTTTGCGTGGAATAAGGGAATACTTGATTCGACTTTTCCACATCATTTATTTTAATGAACTTTTAGAAAACAGAAATTTTAAAACCTAAAAAAATAGTGGGGTGCTTGAATTAAATCCTAGAGAAACAATCAAGCAAATGCAAGTTTCAATCGGTTGTCATAGTTTGAAACAGGAATTTAAAGATTATGGATAACTGTCGCGCCTTTAGTCAACCGATTTTTTAAAGTTTATTTGAGCACAATTTTAGAGAAGTCAGCAATGTTTGAAAATAGAAGAGAGATATGCTTTAACAAACGAAGTCGATTTTTTCTAAGCTTGTCTTCCTTGGTCATGACCATAATGTGTGCAAAAAATTCATCCACAGTTTCTTTGATCTGGACAATTTTTTCCAGAGCCTGGGGGAATTGTTTTTTGCTTAGATGGTTTTCTACAGGTTCTTTAACGCGCTTATACTCATCGTAAAGTTTTTTTTCTGCCGGTTCACTTAGTAGGGATGTTTGGATATCACCATCCGATTCATCATTTAATATGCTAACTACCCGGCGGAAAGTTGTAGCGAGAGGTTCAAAGTAAGGTTGTTTTTTTAAATCGGATAACGCGTCCACCTTCTGCCTAACGTCCACTAGTGAGTCTATATCCGCAGATAATACCGCATCAATAGCATCGTAAGGATACTCCTCACCGATTAAAATAGTTTTGTATCGTTGCGAAAATAAAACCTGGGTATGCATGTGAATTTCGTCAGAAGTTAGTTTAGTCTTACCCTTAAGCAGGTTTATGCCTTTCTGGATTAGCGCATCTAGTGAAACTTGCCAATTTTGGCTTGTTATGATTCGAATAATACCTAGGGAATGTCGCCTTAATCCATAAGGATCTTCTGAACCAGACGGAAGAAGCCCCACCCCTATACAACCAAGAATGGTGTCTAACTTATCCGCGATAGAAACAATGGACCCTACTGGGTTAGAAGGAGGGGAGTCTCCAGAAAAAGCGGGCCGGTAATGCTCCTTAATGGCTAGACAAACTTCAGAATCTTCTCCCGAGTGCTCAGCATAATAACCACCTATTACCCCTTGTAGTTCCGGAAATTCATAAACCATTTGAGTGACTAGGTCTGCCTTGCAAAGCCATGCGGCACGAGATGCTTGTTTGATTTTTTTTGGGCAAACTTCAGTTGCTAAAAACTCGGTAAGAGCAACAATACGGTTTACTTTCTCATATGAAGTTCCGAGAGATTTTTGAAAGGTTACGTCTTTTAATAACGCCACAAAGTCTTCTAATCTTTTTTTTCTGTCTTCATCAAAAAAAAACCGAGCATCTTGAAGCCTAGCTCGAAGAACTCGTTCATTCCCACGCGAAATTTCTCCGCCTGGTCCGGGTTGGACGTTGCTAATAGTAATAAAATATGGCAACAAGTCACCATGCTTATTTTCTAATGGAAAATATTTTTGATGATACTTCATTGTGGTAATAAGTAACTCGCGAGGTAATTCAAGAAAATGTTTTTCGAAATTTCCTCTGATCGCAAAAGGGTACTCGACTAGATAATTGACCTCTTCTAGTAACTCTGGGTCTAGTTTTACGGCACCTCCCACTTCATCAGCAAGCGACTTGATTTGGTCAACAATAGATTTTTTTCTAACTTCGGGGTCTATCATAAGAAAATGTTTTTCGCATGATTTAAGGTAATCGACCATTCCATTTACTTTAAAGAAATCAGAACGCATGAATCTGTGTCCACGTGAAACGTCAGCACAGGGTATCCCTNCATAGCTGAAACTTAGAGGTTTTGATCCAAAAAGTGCAACAATCCAGTGGAGGGGTCTAACGAACGGGGTTTCCCGACTGCCCCAGCGCATTTTTTTCGGAAAGGGTATCTTGCTTATGAGAATAGGAAAAAAATTATTTAGAATAGTTGAGGTGGGTTGCCCTGCTTTTTCTATTCGGGCGCACACTACCTCTCCCTTGGGTGTATTTTCAAGAGTGAGTTGAGACGGATCTATGCCTTTTCCGCGGGCAAACCCTAGAGCCGATTTGGTCGGATTTCCTTTTTCGTCATAAGCTAATTTGACATTGGGGCCGAAGTGAGTCTCAACAATATCCTCTTGTTGANTGCCAACCTCATCAAACGAAATTACTAGGCGTCGCGGCGACCCCATAACTCGAGGTTTGCTGGCCCGAATCCTGTTTTTTTTTAGAAAAGATGGTATTTCTTGTTCAAGGTAGCCTAAGGCTAGACTCATGAAACGAGACGGAATTTCTTCTGCACCAATTTCTAGAAATAGTTCTGGCATTAGTTAACGAAAATCTATTAATCGAAAAAAATAAATAACAACTATATTAAGGCCGAGTTTAGACAAGCTACATTCTAGGCATAAAGGCTTGATGATAGTTGAAGTAGTTTATTTATCAAGAAAAAAGCAGAATCCACTTTTCTGGATGTTGTAAATTGAAAACCTTTTTGGACAATGCACGCTAGGCGGGAGATTTTTTTAGTAAAGGATAATCCATTTTCTTGCGTTGGCAGACGTATTCTTGGGCACAGAGACGAGCAAGTTTTCTGACGCGCCCTATGTATCCTGTGCGTTCCGTAACGCTAATGGCACCTCTAGCATCAGTTGGTTGAATGCGTGAGAACATTTCAATGTAAAATCATACGCAGGTAAAACGAGGTTTTTTTCTAAAAGTTCAAACGCTTCATCTTCGTACATTTCGAACCATTTAAGAAACCGCTCTTTGTTGGCGGCCTCAAAATTAAAACTGGAGAACTGTTTTTCTGTTTCTAAGTGAACATCGCCATATTTTATATCGTCGCTCCATTGAAGGTCATATACATTATCGACATTTTGCAGGTACATGGCGATGCGTTCTAAGCCGTAAGTTAATTCCACGGTGACAGGTGAAAGGTCGATTCCCCCTACTTGCTGGAAATACGTAAATTGGGTGATTTCCATTCCGTCTAACCATACCTCCCAACCTAATCCCCAAGCACCCAGTGTGGGAGACTCCCAATCATCTTCTACAAATCGAATATCGTGTTTGTTAGGGTCAAGCCCTAATGAAACAAGACTATCTAGGTAGAGATTTTGAGCGTCATCAGGTGAGGGTTTCAGGATTACTTGATATTGATAATAATGTTGCAGACGGTTGGGATTTTTCCCATACCTTCCATCTGTAGGTCGGCGGGAAGACTCCACATAGGCTGCGTTGTAAGGTTCAGGGCCAAGGACACGAAAAAAAGTGGTTGGATTAAATGTCCCTGCTCCAACTTCAATGTCATAAGGTTGGTGAATAGCGCATCCACGTGACGACCAATAGTTTTGCAATGAGATAAAAACATCTTGAAATTTCATAACTGCCTGTTTATCAAACACTTTTAAAAAAGTCAACTCAACTACTGTCGCTTGGAATATTATACGATTGCGCTAGTAAAAATATATCTTTCCCGAAAAATATTCTATAAAGTTATAATCATAGGCGTGTGGCGCAATTCCTTGTTGATTTTAGCAAGTTAAAAAAGCACTAACCCCTTATGGAGTTGTACTATGCATAGTGTTTACCGGACTGCATCCCCAGAAGATGTGTTCCGTATAGTTGATTTTTGCAGTAGCAATAATGTGAAAAATGGTGGGTTATTTGAGGTTTACCCTGACCCTGAGGGAAGCTTATTTATGATCATTGTTAACGCATGCTCCGAATTAGATTCGAAGCATCGGCCCCATCCGTTGGGGGCATTTTATTGTAACTATGCTGGTCCAGGAGTAATAACAATTGAGGAAGAAGATCCTCACTTTGATGGGGTTGAATCCCGCAGGAGACATGTAACGGCAATTAAGCAGGTGATTGATGTTCTATTAACAGAAGGTTTTACAGGTGTTCAAATTAGTTTCAACGAATTGCCAGCTTTAAAATTCTAAATATACAGATTGTGGAAGTGCGAGAGTAGGATTAAAAAATCATGAGCAGTTGTAGCAGAATTAACTATCGACCAATACCCACTTTGATCAACTGATTTTGGTGAAAAAAGATTACATGGTTGGGATGAATAGATTTCAAAATTGCGCCTTGAACAGTCTCGCCTGCCCGTAGCTTCAAATTACTATTATTTTCTGTGGTCGCGATAATGTGGTTGGATGAACTGCCCTCATCAAAAAATATGACTCCCTTGATTTTAATACCTGGGATATACCCACTTTGAATAGTGGGTAGTATAGCGGGTTGTTCTTTTGCCAAAGCAACTGTGGATTGCGTAAAATTTGTAAACCTTTTAGTTTCTTCGATGTCGCTAGAGGTTGAGACGGGGATAGTTTTTTCAGGTAGTAGTTTAGTAAGTAGCTTAGATGATAGACTTTTATTAGGTTTTGTCTTCGAGACTAATTCGTTGCTTGAAATTGCCTCCATAGGAACCCCTTCAAAAGCGTGAGGCCTGAATGAATCTTTGGACAGGGTTGTTTGTTGTGTTGGTGTTTTATTAAGAACATGTTTGGGCGAACTTGGTGTTTCATAGTTTGGTACCCAGGGATAAAAAGCTATTCCTGTAATCAATAAACCAGTAGCCATTGCCATCAGTAGAAAAAAATTACGCCGATCCGATTTTATTGATTTTTGGGAAGTGATATCCTCTTTAAGGAGCATTCCCTTCAGGTCGAGTTTCTGGTCAAGGGTGTTTTTATCCTCTTCAAGTTTCCTCAGAGTTTTTAGGATGGTGCTCATGGATTAAGGAGCCTTGGCGTTTGGTAAATACTTGACAGGCCGTACAACATAATTTTGCTTTCCGTGCCAAATTGGCCATCGTCTTTAATGTGATGTTTGCGCTGGAATTTGGCTACTGATAATTGGGTGTTGGGGCCATAAGAAGGTGCTTCCCTTCCTTTAAAGAATCCAAGCAACCGCAGGTTTTTTTGCAACCAGATAGCCTGCTTACCCTCAAAGCCTGTTCCAAAACGTTCTGGTAGACTTTCAAAGTCCTTCCATAGAATAATGGCTTTATGTGTCCACATAAGGTCAATTACTTTAAGGGGCATCTCTATCCGATCCACCGAACCAAATATTCCGTCCTCTCCATTTATAGAAACTAGCGAAAGATATTTTGTTCCTTGAGTGTTAGGAAGGGCAATTTCTAGAATTGCTGGATAATTAAAAACAGCAAGTTTGTCAAAGTTTGCGTTTAAATCATATGCTAAAAGTTTCTGTTCCTCGGCAATAGCCTTTAAGAGAGACCCGCCTTTATTTTGATAAGAGGCGATCTCTATATTCCATTTTTTAAGAATCCAGTTGGTTGCTTCTAATCGGCTTTCATTGAGGGACAAACTTGCAAGGTAGGTTACTAGTTTATCTTGTTGAGAAATAATGAGTGGTTTGGTACTGGGGATGCGACGAGCTTTTAACAGTTCAATTGCCGATGATGCGTTTTGAACATTAGCCTTGCTGTTATGTGTTACGGGTTCCAGTTCTTTTAGCGCTGAAGTCTCGGCCTGGGGTAACTCGATGATAGGTCCCCGAGTCTTTGGTGAAATGTGACCATTAGTGATGATAGGGTTTTCTTTAATTAATAAATTAATATCTTTTTCTTCTCGATTTGCTTTGGTGAAATCTGGAAGTATCAAATAATTAGCACCAAATAAAAGGATACTCAGAGCCAGCAACCAAGGGAGAACACTTTTTCCAAAAGTACCAATCCAAGTTGGAAGTGGAGTGAGCCCTCCAACGTCTTTCACGGCTGGGCGCACAATTTTTGGGGTGATTTTTTTGGTATTCATTGTGTATGCAATAAGCAGGGAGCGGTCAGCTAGGACATTGATCATGCGTGGGATACCATGGGAATACTTATAAATTAGCTCGACTGCAGAACGCGCAAATTGGACCCTGCCTTTGCCTAAGGCTACATTAATCCGGTGTTGGATATACCCTCTGGTTTCATCACGGTTAAGTGGTAAAAGTTCCCAGCTTATGGTGATGCGTTGGCGTAGTTGACGTAGCCCGCTTTTTTTTAGTAGCTGATCAAGTTCCGGTTGACCGATCAATACAATCTGTATCAATTTTTCTGTGTCTGTTTCTAGGTTTGACAGCAGACGTAATTGATCCAATACTTTTACCTGTAAAGCCTGTGCTTCGTCGATTATCACAACTACTCGGTGCCCTTTTTTTCTCTCGCTTAACAGGAAGACATTGAGAGTATCCACGAGCTTTTTTTTGCTATCCATTTCATAGGTAGGCCTAGTTCCGAGTTTATAGTTTGTAAAAGTTCTAGCTCATTAATTGCCGGATTAAATACGTAGGCGATACTAAAGTCGGTGCGGAGTTCCCGCAGAAAACTTCGGCAGATCATGGTTTTCCCCGTCCCTACTTCCCCTATAATCTTAAGAAACCCATTATTTTCTTGTAGCCCATATACAAGGTGAGCTAAGACTTCCTTATGCTTAGGGCTTAGGTATAAATATTTTGGATCTGGAGTCAGGTCGAATGGTTTTTCCGAAAACCCGTAATAGTCTTGGTAAACATTCAGTCGCGTGGATTTTTGATTATGCTGTTTGTTTCTATCTAGTGATAACTTCATTTGGTGTCCAGCTGCCTGAACTGAGTTGGGAGTTATCTTGGTCGCTTGAGTGTTGATTGATTGGTCGTAGGCTGAACGTTTTTTGTCGTTGGACAAAGTGTCGTATGCTTCTTGGACCAATGCGATGCGTTCCTCAAGAGAAGGTTGCATCTCATAAGAGAAGTTTACGGCTGAAGAATCAAAATGTTTGATCATCCGATCGTAAGCTTCATTAATTTCTTTTTGAGTGGCGTTATAGCTAACGCCAAGAAGACCGTATATGTTTTGCTGGTAAAGGTTGGTAGTCATGGAAGGAGAATCATAGTTTTTTAAATTGGTTATCCAAAGAGCCAAAAAAACTTGTCTTGGTATTTAGGTGGGGCAAGAAAACCAGCCAGTGAATCAGTTGTGTGGGGACTTGGGATGTCTGCCCCCTAAGGCATTAATATACAAAGACTTCCTGTAGATGTAAATAAAAAACGACTGTATGTATAGTCAAGTAAAAAAAATCTTTGTTTATAGGCTATAAAGTAGAGGGAAGCGTGCTGTACCTTGGTGCAAAATTTTTATAAAAATAACTGATTCTATTTAGCCGCTACTTCTACTTGCTTACTTGATGAGGCCAGCCATGAACACTATAACAATTCGTTTCCGCGCGTTACTTCCGATGACAAATTCCAAACCCTTGGAAAATGGTCAACTAATTGTTGAGCGCGGACGCATCCGAGAGGTTTTTTCGGATACCAGGAGTCCTGTAGAGGGTGAATTGATTGACTTG
>JGI26382J51730_1000204_pt1 | contig 31864 bp, 45 predicted proteins | sample SaaInlV_165m_DNA_2_FD_51730 | JGI IMG/M metagenome (IMG submission 51730) | reverse complement strand
TCGCATTGAGGAATATAAAATCGTCCTTTTTCTAATTCTTTTTCAAAACTCATTTCTCTAAAACCAAAACTGTGGATGATGTAGCAGCAGCAGACATGTTGTGAACTAAACCTGTTTTTGGGTTATCTGTCTGACGACTTTTTGCATTATTTTGTAATTGCTCAATAATTTCTATAGTTTGTGAAATTCCTGTGGCGCCCAATGGATGCCCGCATCCAATTAAACCTCCTCGTGGATTGATTTTAAAATCATTTGTTTGATGTAGATTTTTTATCATATCCATCCCGTTTCCAGGATCTGTAAATCCTAGGGATTCTAATATCATTGGCTCACAAACAGAAAATGCATCATGCACTTCTGCAACATCTATTTGTGAAACATTGCGATTTGCCATGTTTAATGCCGATTGCCCTGCAATTTTTGTAGACTCCATAGATGACAGCGAAGTGTTTTTTGTAAATCCTGCGGAAGTTGTTTTCTGTCCTATGCCCGTAATCCATGTTGGCGAGTCCGTATGTTTTTTCATAATTTCCTCAGATGCCAATAGAATTGATGCACTTCCCGTGCATGGTCTTGAGCAATCTAATAGTTTTAGATCGTCTGTTAATTTTTTAGAATTCATGACATCCTCCACCGTGTATGTTTTTTTTGATAACGCGTTTGGATTTTTACTCGCTTGTTTGTGATTTTTTACAGAAACTACTGCCAATTCCTCATCTGAGATGTTGTATTTTTCTTTATATGATTTTGAAAAAATTGATGCCCAAAATATCGGATGTTTGAATTCACCTCTGGAATTATCCCACTCTAATATTTGACCTGGACTGTCATATCTCTCTGCCCCTGAAACTAGAACCATGTCTGCAAGACCTGACGAAATGTATGAAAATGCTGAAACAATGGAATTTGTGCCTGAATTACATAGACTTTCAATAGAATGTGCTATTTTTGGTTGAATCCCTGACATTTCTGACAAAATTGGAGATAGGTATTTTGAATTATTATTTGTAGAAATTAAGACTGCGTCAATTTCTTTTTTATCTATTTCGGGGTTTTTTTGAAATAGATCATTTGCAGATTTATGTAATATTGATTCTATCTTGTGATCTTCTTTTGTAAATGGACTTGTCCCATATGCTATAATTCCAACTTTGGACATAATTACTCATCAAAAAATGTTTTTTTCAATAATGAAAATGATTCTATTGCATCTCCTATTGGATTAAATTGAATTATTGGTAGATTGATTCCTGCATCTGTAAATTTTTCTAATTGCAGTTTAGATTCATTTGGCGTTCCTGCTATGCATAGTGATTTCAACATGGAATCCGTGACAAGTTCATGATTTGACTTAAACCCTGTTTTTTTAAATTCTTCAAAAATATTGTTTGCATCATTTTGAAATCCGTTTTTCTTTAGAAATTCTCTGTATATTTTTCCTACTGATATGTAGAAGGCGATTGTTTTTTTTGCTCTTTTTGTTGCCTCCTCTGAATTTTCTGATACGCATGTGATTATTTGACATGTCACATCAATTTTTTTTTGTGATTGCATTTTTGAAATTGTTTTTTTCATTTCCTCTATTGGTCTTAGGTAGAAAATCACCCCGTCCGCAACTTCCCATGTCAAATTCACCATTTTTTGATTAATTGCTGCCAAGTAAATTGGAACCAGTTCCCTGGTTGGTTCTATTAGTAGCGTGAAATTTTTTAGATTGAAAATTTTACCTGAATAATTTATTTGTTTTTTTGCTAACGATAGTCTGATAATCTCAACATACTCTCTCATTCTTTGGACTGGATTTTCAAATACTGTGCCATGAAAATCTTCAACTATTGGCATACTGCTAGTTCCTAAGCCTAGAATTAACCGTCCATCTGATAGGGTGTCTGTAGTTGCAGCACCCATTGAAATCGTTGACGGACTTCTAGAATAGATGTTGATAATCGATGAGCCTATTTTTTGATTTTTAGTCTTACTTGCCACTGCCCCTAGCATTGAAAAATTCTCCATTCCCCATGTTTCAGGAATCCAGACTGAATCAATTTTAGTCTCNGATANCATTTCTGTNCATTGGAGAACCTGCTTGACTGAGAGCAATGAGCCTAAACTACATGCAATACGCATGAAAANCGTANGATTGGCGGATATTCTAGTGTATCTGTTTTAGTCTTAGGTTAATTTTGATTGAGGTTGATCATTATCAGACAAATTATCNATTAATTACATTGACACAACAGAGTATGATTGAAAAATCCACAAAAAATAGCATATTTTGGCACAATGCAACAAAATATGCTTCTACNAGTAGTGATGAATCATTTGTAGAGGAAGTAGCATACATGATGGTTACATTACACCGAACAGGCGCATAAAATCCCTAATTTTATTTTATTATTTTCTCTATTGTTGCTGAACATTCTTCGATGTCTTTGTAGGAGTCTATTGAATGCCACTTTGCATTTCTAAATTTCACTGTAGATAATTTTTCTTTTTTTGCATAATCTGGGAATAATGTTTTTTCAATATCTCCTATGCTTGGCAAATCTTTTAGCGTTTCTTTTTTAAGATGATAAATTCCTGCATTCATCCATAAATCAGTTATTTCTTTTTTCTCGTCAAATTTCATTATTTTGTTTTCATCTGTTTGTAAAATTCCAAATTTTGTTCGTAATTGAATTGATGCTATCGAATTTTCTACTTTGACTAATTTTTTTAAATCTGTGTTTGTTATTATGTCTCCATTAATTACGATGAAAGAATTATCTTTTATTTTTTTACCTGCTTTTTTGATGGCTCCTCCTGTTCCGAGAGGTTTACTTTCTATTGAGAACGTTATTTTAACTCCTAATTTTTTATTTTCCAAGTAGTTCTGAATCATTTCTGATTTATAGCCTGAACAGATTACTACTTCTGACACACCATATTTTTTTAAATATTTTATCTGCCATTCAATTATTGGAATATTGTTGATTGGGATTAGTGGTTTTGGGACGTAATCTGTGATGGGTCTTAGTCTTTTACCTCTACCTCCAGCTAGGATAATTGCTTTCAATTACTAATTCCATATTTACGGACTATATCAAAATTTTCTCATTCTTTCTTTTTTTGACTAGTTTCTGAATTGGTGACAATTTCTTCCATTTTCTTTGCAAATTCATTATAGATTGTTTCCAGTTCCTCTAATGGCGTTTCACTCCCCAGTAACTTTATCGTTTTATTCCATGACTCGATATACTTCTCATCATCCATGCCCTTTCCTAGAGTCTCTGCAAGTGAATTGACCCCTTCGGTTTTTCCTAATGCGTAAATTGCAACTTCTCTAGCAGTTAACATCTTCGTTAGTGTTATTCTCTGTTATGTAATAATGTAGTTCTGTATAGCATTCTACGCAATAATCCTCAAATTTGGTATGATCACAATCATATACTTTTTTTACATCATTGCTACATTTTACACAAATTACCATCAGTATAACCCTCTTAGGATTTTACTATTTTAATTGCGCCTAGCGCAAGTTGAATTATTGCCGGTGCAAATAACATTAGTGGGTTTCTTTCCACTCCTTCTGGAGCTGGTGTTCCAATCATTGCTAAGCCGCCAATTAAAATTAAAATTCCTGAAACTATGATTAACCCTCCTAGCCCTTTTGATTTTTCTTTAAGAGCAATGAAAAATGCTACAATTGGTAAAAGTATTGCTGGACCGCCTAGTCCCATACCTCGTTGCATATCATTTAATGGCAAAAATCCTTCATTGTCTGCATTGCCCATTGAAACTGCAACATCTGCACCGTATAACACCAATAATACAATAGATATTCCTGCTAGTACCATTGCTGCTTTTAATGCCATACTAGATTTCACCACTCACAACATAAAAACCAATCAGATGGATTTGACTTCTACTTTATGTTTGACCTCATCTAATTCATTTAACAATTCATCAATTGTTTGATTATCAGTTCCAACTATGTTCAAATGACCTAATTTTCTAAGTGGTTTTGAAATTTTCTTTTCATACATTTTTAAATAAATATTTTTTTCTGTAAGTTCAATTTTTTTATACTCGCCTTCAAAATCTGAATTTCCTAAAATGTTGTACATTATGGTGTTGTAGGTTAGTTTTGTATTTTCTAATTCTAAACCTAGAATTGCTCGTAAATGTTGTTCAAATTGAGATGTTTTTCCTGATTGCATGGTATGGTGACCTGAATTATGTACTCTTGGAGCGATTTCATTAATTAGAATGTGGCCTTCTTTTGTTACAAACATTTCAATTCCAAAAATCCCTGCACCTTTTAGAACCGACATTGTTTTCTCTGCAATTTGATCTGCTTCATCTGTGATTTGTTTTGAGACTCGTGCAGGAGCTATTGTTTGACGTAAAATGTTTTTTTCATGTATGTTTTCAACAAGCGGATATGACTTAATTTGTCCCATTGTATTTCTTGCAGCTATAACTGAGACTTCCATTTCAAACGGAATGAATTTTTCCAATAACAGTGGCTTCCCTTTAAAATAATCAAATGCTTCTTGAACATTTTTTTCAGAATCAATTTTATAATTTCCTTTTCCATCATATGCGTCTCTTCGTGCTTTTAGTAGTGCCGGAAAACCAAATTTTTGCAATCCATTTTTTAAATCATCTAAATCATCAATTTTGATAAATTCTGGAACTGGGATGTTATTTTGTGACAAGAATTCTTTTTGCAATAATTTATCTTGAATTATTTTTAACGTCTCGGGAGATGGGCTTACTTGCGAATCGGTTTCAACTAATTTCAACACGTCGCTATCCCCCGACTCAATTTCATATGTGATTATGTCTGATTTTTTTGATAATTCTATAATTGCGTCTCTATCCTTGAAATCTGCAATTATTTGTTCTGCTCCAACTAGTGATGCCGAACAATTTTGATTTGGGTCTAAAACTATTACTTTGGAAATATGTTCTGGCATCGTTTTAGCTGCCTCTGTTAGCATCATTCCTAGTTGCCCTCCGCCTATAATTCCCAAAATTTTTCCCAATAGATGAATTCATTAAAAAGCACTAAAAATATCTAATGTAAAATGTCTAAAATTATTAAAATTATTTTAGGATCTGTGATATTGGGAACTGTATTTATTATTCAATCACTGGTTTTAGGCATCGAGTTCAATTTTTAATCTCTTTTAGTATCGAAATGAGTCTTTAGTGCCATCTGTCGGAGGGATGGATTTAACCCATTTTTTATAATCCTCTTGAGATGAATTGTATTCGTCCTCTTTTGCTTCTCGCACTATGAAATCATCTAAATCTACAAAATTTTTACAATTTTCACATAACCACAATGTCCTATTCTCTGGCATTACTGTTTTAGGTAGCCTCCTACCTGTACATTGCTTACAAAATAATGGCATTACTTAGCATAATTTTTGCATTATTTAGTTAAATCGAAATTGTTAATTATTCTCAATCTTTTTCTATTATGATGACATATTCAAAAAAACCTCTAGTTGGTATTATCATGGGATCCAGTTCTGATAGTAGAATAATGAAAGGGGCTGCCGAAATTTTTGACGAATTTAAAATTAAACATGAAGATCAGATAATCTCTGCACATAGAACTCCCTCACGATTGTCTGAGTATGCTGAACATGCAGAAAAAATGGGTTTTAAAATTATTATTGCCGGAGCAGGTGGCGCAGCTCATTTACCTGGAATGATTGCATCTCATACAACAATTCCAGTAATTGGTGTTCCAATTTTAGTCTATAATGACAAACATCCAAAAAAAATCGACGCAGCAAAATTTTCTGCTTTTGGTGGATTGGACTCATTACTGTCCATCACGGAAATGCCATCTGGTTCACCTGTTGTATCAGTTGGAGTAAACAAAGCAGGAAATGCTGGCATATATGCTGTTAAAATTCTTGCAAATGAGTTTTCTGAATTAAAAAAACAATTAAAGAAACATAAATCTGATCAACATAATTCCGTACTGAAAGAATCTGAACAATTAAAGAAACAAGGACTCACAAAATTTACAAAAAATAAATTCAAATAACTCTATGTTAATAATTTGAATTGAACATTTTTTTCCTGTAAAGATTTAATCAGAGATTCTGCCTGTTCTTTTCCTTGCGTTTCTAGATTTAGTGTGACCGATGCTGAACCTGCGTTTACGTCTGAACTTAATCTGTCATGAACAACTTCTACAATGTTTGCATTAGCTAAAGTGACTATGTCCACAATTTCTTTAAATGCTCCTGGTCTATCTGGAAGTAAAACTGATAATTTTAGCAACCTGCTCATTGCAGCTAGTCCTTTGTCTACAATTTGACCTAAAAGATACATGTCAATATTACCTCCTGCTAGAACTGCCACCACTTTTTTTCCAGGTGATGGTTTTTTTGAAATTAAGTATGCCAACCCTACTGCGCCAGCAGGCTCAACCACAAATTTCATTCTTTCCATTAGTAGGAACATCGCTTTAGTAATTTCATCATCGTCAACTAATACAATTTCGTCCATTAGATTTTTAATTATTTCAAAAGTAATTTCTCCTGGCATTTTTACTGAAATACCGTCTGCTATCGTCCTATCTCCTCCCGTTGATTTCCTTTCATTTTGTTTAACTGATTCGTACATTGAAGGGAATGACTTTGATTGAACGCCTATTACTTTCACATTTGGATTTTTTTCTTTTATCGCAATTACCGTTCCTGCAGCTAAACCGCCGCCACCTATTGGCAGATAAATTTCTTCAACATCTGGAAGGTCTTCCAATATTTCTAATCCTATTACTCCTTGTGCAGCTATGATTTGAGGGTCATCAAAAGCTTGCACTATTGTGGCACCTGTTTCTTTTGCAATCTCTTTTGCTTTAGAATATGATTCATCGTAATTCCTTCCTTCTAGTATCACATTGGCGCCATACCCTCTTGTTGCAGATACTTTTGCAGGCGATGCATTTTTTGGCATTACAATTGTGCATGAGATATTTTCTAATGACGATGCTAACGCAACTCCTTGTGCATGATTTCCTGCTGACGCTGCAACTACCCCGTGTTTTTTTTCTTCTTCTGATAGTGATTTTATTTTATAATATGCTCCTCGTATTTTGAATGATCCTGTTTTTTGTCTAAATTCTTCTTTTAGGTATATTTCTGAATTTGTTAAATCACTAAATGTCGGTGAATGAATTAAAGGTGTTTTTCTAATTACATTTCCTCTTNATGCATTTGCTTTTAGTATTTCGTCATATGTTGGATTCATTAGAGATGTTGCTACTTATTTGACGTATTTGAGTTCATCGATGAATAATCCTTTTTTATTTAATTTTTATGCGTAATTTTAAAATTAAGATTGCATTCTATTCTTTAATCGCCATTTCTAATTCTTCTAATTTTTTTACAATGTTGTCTTTTGCCACATTTGACATTTTTCTTGGATCAAATAGGCCTTCACGGTTACTATTTTTGATAAATTCTATATCTAGTGTACATAGAGCGCCTTCTTCTCCTCCTACTAATCTGGTATCGTCAATAAGTATAGAACTTGTTTGATATGTTTCAATTAACAGGGAGTCTAATTCCTTAAACAGTTCACCCTTTTTCTCTCTTAATCTTTTGAATTCTTCTCCAGAATCTTTCTCAATTTCTTCATACACTTTTTTACTAAATTCTTCATCTTCGTAAAATACTTCAAATAGTTTTTGATGATCAAAATCTTTGTACCCCATTTCTTTTAATTTATTCAGTACAAATTGATCACTGTTATCTGATAGATCTGTTTCTTTGTTTTTTGTTTTATCTACAAGTTCTGCTAATTCCTTTTGACAGTCAATCGCTCTTTGAAGTGGTTTGTAGAATAGTAAGACGTGAAATTGCAACGATATGTGCCCTGATATTAAATAATTCCCTTCATTGATTTCGAACTTTGTAAATATTCTTCTAAGGTCTTCGTTGTTGGTAACTGATACATCCTGAATTGACCAATTAGTTAAATTTTGAATTAGTTTTTCAAGATAGTTTGTAATCTGTTTTGGATCAAATGTTTTTTGTTCTGTAATTGTTGAATCCCCCATCATGACTTTCAAATCTACCATTTTTGTCAATTCTAGAATTTTTTTTAAAAATTCATTTTGTATCATCTCATTTTTTTTATTCAATATTTGGATGAATTCGTCTGGTGATCTTGAACCTAGTCGCACAATTTTTTTCCCTGCTTTTACTCTCCTTAAACCTTCATTATCATTATTCGTACGAATTTCTATAGTGGTACATGTTTCTAATATTGGATAATATCTAAATAGATTAATTCCTATTTCTAGGCGTGGACAAATCAACATTACTGTGTGATAATTGCAATAATGCGATTGTTGAGTATTATGACTGCAGTTATAGGGGCAATAGAGGTAAATGTACCCTCTGCAAAATTGATTTTCCCTTGGAGTAGATGATTAAATATGACTGAGAAAGAAAATACAAAAAAAGGCAACACCGTAGTTGACATGCTGCTTAGCAGACATGCTGAAAAAACATTAGATTCTGAAACCATGATTGTAGAAACTCAAAAAAGGGTTTGGGGTGCTTTAAAAAAAGGATATGAATACAGCGGAGTAGTAGATGAATCTGAGCGATTCCTTCGAAAACATGTATTCTCTAAATTAGACATGGTTGTTCTGTATGTTGATTTAGTTGGTTCAACCACCATGGCTTTNGAAATGCCTGCAGAAAAAATTGCAATTATCATTAGTTCTTTTGCACAAGAAATGGCTGCTGTTATTAGACAGCATAATGGATTTGTTTTAAAATTTGTTGGAGATGCAGTTATTGGTTATTTTGTTGCAGACAATAACTCATTACTTATAGCTGACAATGCAGTTAACTGTGCAAAATCTATGAACACAATTATTCAAAAAGGAATTAACCCCATACTAAATCAATATGACTACCCTGACTTGATGGTAAAAATTGGAGTTGATTTTGGCCAAAATATTGTTGTCAGATATGGTTCAGATGAGATTAACTCTCACGTGGATTTAATGGGCCCTGCAATGAACATTGCAGCAAAAATTCAAAACATGGCAAAAGCAAATCAAATTTTAATTGGCAGTGACGTATGTGAGCGTCTACACCCTACACTGCAAGAAGATTTTGAAAAAATAGTCTGGGAAAACGATGAATGGAATTACCGTTCTAGAATAACAGGTGAAATTTATCAAGTATTGGGATTTAAAGGATAATATAATATTTTTATAAATTCCATCACACTGTAAATTTTTCTGGACATTCAACATGCTCGTAATGGTGCTCTGTAAATTTTTCTTCAACCACGTACATTACAATTTTATGCAATTCTTCATCTTTGATATTTTTCTTACACCGTAAGCAAGTTCTTTTTAATTCCATCATGGTTAATTTTGATCTAAATTAGTAATCTATAACGATCTACGATCAACTGAATTTGAGCAAAAATTACTATTATTACACTAAAGAGTATATGAAATGCCTAAGGTAAGCGTAAAATATGCCAAATTTACAGGATAAACATGGATAATATGGTAATGAGGCATTTACAGGACCTTTATGGATTAAATCCAAATATTCCGCACATGGCATTTCAATTTCCAAGACTACCTCCAGGACTAAATCATCCGTTATCTCCTGTAAATCATAATCAAATGAAACCACAATTAGCACAGCATAACGAAACTGTCAATCAAAAACTTCAAGGATTTCAAAGAATGTACCAAGATTATGCTTCAGGATTATTATCTAAAGATTCTCCAGTAGTTCCACCAGGACATCCACTATTTACCAGTAAAACTTCTGTTCAGATACTACAAACTCAAAATGACAAATTAGTTAAAGAGAATTTAGAACTAAGAAAGAAACTACAAAGTAGACCGTCTGATAGACACAATCCATAGAAATTTAATTTTAAATTATTGATAATCTTTATTATATTCCCAAGCTAATTTTTAATATGAAAAAAACACCTGCAGAAAAATGGCAAGTTGCCGTCATGAATTATAAGAAACAATGCCAGAATATCCTGAAACTATCTGGTAATGTTCGTTATGCTGGTGTAATCAATGCATATGGTAGAACTTTAACTGGAATAATTAAACCGAATGTTAAACCTCTCTTAAAATCAGAAGAAGTAAAAAATGAATTTTTTATAGTTTCTACATTAATCTCATTGCGACAAAACAATGAAATTGGAAAATTAGATTATGTGCTGTTAAAACATTCAAAAGTAAATATCTTAATTCTACATAAAAACAATGTCACTTTTTATGTTTCAATCAACCATAAAGAGAAAAATTCTGAACAACTTGTTTCAAAAATAAAAAAAATTATTTAACGCCAGATAATTTAAAAAGAAAATTTTGGGATTGTTTTTTTATAAAAACAATCTATGTTGGTGTAAACCCATGATATCCGCTAGTTTGTTGATCCTGGTCTTTGTATGTTGGCTCAAACAATGAGATTAGGTATTCGTCTGGATCTAAAATCACTGCATTTTTACCTGCATCTTTTTCAATGACGTCTCGATGAATCTTGACGCCTTTTGTTTTTACTTCCTCAAGTGCAGATTTCAAATCCCCAACTATGAAACCCAAACTTATTCCATTCTCTATTGAACTGCCTACGTGCTGGGCAGTTAGTGATGCAGGATGTAAACTCAACAAAGCTCCGGATGTACCTAGATCCACCCATGTTTCTCTTTGGTCTTTGATTGGCAATCCAATTACTTCGTTGTAGAATTTTATGGATTTGTCTAAATCTTTGACGGCTAAGATTACGTTACCGACTTTCTTGATATTCACATACAGTATAGCTTAAAGTTGCTTAAATCAATTACTCTAAATTAAAAATACTTTTCAATTATGTTTATTGAACTTCTACCATTGTTTCAGTTCTTTCAACACCTCTAATTTTTTGAATTTCATTTGTCACTTCTTTTATCTGCGTTAGTTGTTCTACATCAATAATTGCAACTGCGTCAAATTGACCGCTTGTTGGAAATGAATCGACTACCGTTGTCAATTTTTTTAATTTAGCTGCGATGAGTTTTTTTGGAGATTTTACTAAAATTATTGCTCTTACCAACCTAAGTCCACCTCCACTTCAATTAGAGTCTCTGTAGTTACGATATCTTTAATTTTTTTAAACCCAATTACCATTTGATTAATTTCGTCCATGTTGCCTTTTAAAATCACACTGACATCTGCTCTGCCTGTAACTATCATTGTCTGTTTAACGACCTTTCTTTTTTTCTTTAAAATTTCAACCACGGTATCTACTTTTCCGGGTTTAACTGTGATCAAACATAATGCTTGCATAGATGCTTTAGGGTGTTAAACCTGATAAAGATTTCTAGAGTGCATCTAAACAAAACCGATAGACGGTGCACGCTAGGCGCTATTTAGATAAATACCAATAAAATCTCACATAGTTATGACAAAATCAATTAGCTGCAAGGACGCAGGAAAAGATTGCAGTTGGTCAGCATCATCGACGACGAATAATGTGGAAGAATTGATGTCAATGGTTACAGAACACGTCTTAGCAGAACACAAGGAAATTGATTTGAACCCTGAAAATATGGAATCCATCAAATCCCTAATCAAAACCACTGGAAGGTTTTGGTGGTGGGGATGAGTTCAATGAAAATTTTGTTAGGTTGAGATGATTCACAACACTTTGCCCAAAATAATTCTGATTTTAAAAAAGCTGTTTTAGTTTACGTGGCACGCTAGTAGGACTTGGTATATTTTATATCCGATCTTATGCCGCCCATAGTATGCAGCAAATTTAACACCCGTACACTGCTGTTGTTATACTTGAGAAGGGTGAGGATTCTTCTCATTTTTTTACCATAAGAAAAAGGTAAATCTAGATGCGTTTTCTTTGTAGATTATGGACCGTGAACAGGTGGTAGTTGTTGCAAAATTAGTTGCATATGTGCTAATTATTGCTGGAATCATAATGCTATTTGCAGCAATTATGTCTTTGATAACTGGTCCAGGAAATTTGGTTGTTGTAGGTTGGATCATATTTGGAGTGTTGATTCTGGGCATTGGAGCAACAGGATTAAGATACATCAAAAAATTAAAACTGGATATTAAATACGAGAATTAATCTGATTTTAAAAAACGGGCCTTAGTTTAGGTTATGTGATTTTAGGATGTATTCTCTTTTTAATATGGGTCTGGATTGAGAGCAAAAAATTTACCAAGTACATGACTATTAGGACTTGATGATGCCTCATTCAACTAAAACCCACATCTGTCGATTGAGCATGAAAACCACAATCCCATTACAACCGTTAACGTGAGGATGAATCCAACAATTAGAACATTTGATTTCTTTATTCCCATAATTAAGAAACAGAATAGATTGTTCTTATTAAGATCCCCCTAGTACGTTTCACATACAATTCTTGATCACCAGACGAATCACTCCCCGTTTGATGAATACAACATGGGTGTTGTCAGATTTGAGAGATTTCCGTCGTTGACATTCTCCATTTTATTTTATACGACTATGCGTGACTCAAATGATTCATTTTGATAAAATCCTGCATTTTAAGACAATCTGGTTTTGTTGGTTTCACTGGCATTCAATTGTATGGTGTGCGTCAGCATATGCTGTAAACGAATCTGCCGTTTTTAGTCTACGGCTTCTTGCGATCTTGCTTCTTCAAGATATGCTCTACGTTCCTCGTTTATCTTGTCTTGGTCAATAACAATATCGTCATCAACTATTACAATTCCGCCATCACTTGGCTCGTCATTGATTTTTTTAACTTTTGATTTGCCTGTTTTTTTAGTTTTAGTTGTAACTTTTTTTGTAACTTTTTTTGTAACTTTTTTTGTAACTTTTTTTCTGCCATGAATATCGAAAATCTTGGGATGGTGTGACTTTTAAACATTATGTCATTTTACGGACATTTTACGCCTAATCTACGTCTACTTCTATGGATTCATTAGTGATCTCTGTTATTTCTTGAAGAACTACCTTTTTGATTTCCTCTATGGATCCCACTTGCCCTGAAATCATGTAGTTTAACTGATCTAATATTGCGTATTGAACACGGGCTCTTAACACCTCGAGAACATCCGTTTCAACTGTGGGGTGAAATTCGCTAATCCACTGTCCTAACTCTTCGTCTTCAATCATATTTTTGGATTTTTTATGTTGAATTTATCTTCTGTGCATTTTTTGTTTTTTCAACTATTGACTATTTTATGAAATTATTGAAAATAGAGTATGTTCAAGTCAACAATTGGCTCTTGTATCCATTTATCTTCAATTAACAATTAGTCATGTTGTTGGGAGGTGAAAGCAAATAGCAAAATTAACAGATTATCTTGTAGTAAAAGATTCAGTATCATTGGCAAAAATTGACGGTCAATCTTTTACCATAACTCACATTGAAGATTCTAATTATACTCAGGGTGAGGATGTTACAAAAGGGGTAAAACTAACAATGAAAGAATTTTTTTCGATAGATGGCAACCAAATCAATAAATTTCATACTACTCGAGTTGCCATTGTAAAGAAATTTTCTAACCAAAAACTTAGGGATGACATTAATTCCAGTAAAGAAACACTTTGTGTAAAATGCGTTTCTGAGAAATCAAGTTCTGGAAAAAGTTTCTTTAATTTGGTTGACGCATAGAGTTTTTTGAGATTAATTTCTCATTCCATATTTTTATTTCTCTAATATTGTAAACTTTAATTTTATTTCTAATTCTAATGGGATTTTTTTAAAAATACATCCTAATTCACAGTAAATTTTATCATTAGATGAATTTTTTTATTAGATGACTATACTTATTTTATTGAATTTTAATTGTGTGTTCCCCTTATGTCATTTTAAGTGTAATAATGTAGAAGAAATAGAATTTCTCAAACATTTGAAGGAAGAACATTCTGATGAACTATTGAAAATTTCAAAAAAAGAAAATATGTCAATTAAAGCAGTAGAAATGATAACAACATCTAACTCAAGTGTGTTCATTAATTCTAATTAACATAAAAAACAGGAATAAATTTTTTGAATCGCGTGGATGAATATCAGATATTTATCAAATTAATGATTTTTGAGAATATTGGATCTAAAGTAAATTAAATCAAGAGTGCCAGGGGCATGATTTGAACAAGCGACAGCCCGGTCTTCAGCCGAGTGCTCTTCCAGGCTGAGCTACCCTGGCACTAAAAAAAATACTCAAGATGAGACATTAAAGTTTGTCTTTTTATGGTTTCCAGAGGATGTCCTCTATTCCTTTTCGCTTATTGATCAAGCGACCCAATACAAACATCAAATCAGATAATCTGTTCAGATATTTTATGCAATTAGAATTAATTTCATCCTTATCGCTTAATTTTACTACCAGTGTTTCTGCCCTTCTTACAATTGTTCTAACTTGATGTGTCTGTGCAGCTGCTAAATCCCCACCAGGTAGAATAAAATTTGTTAGCGGGGATAATTCTAATTCAAACAGATCAATTGATTTTTCTAATTTTTCAATCATCTCCAAGGANACCCTGTTTTTAAGATCGTTTAGATTCTGGTTGGATAAATCGGAACCCAGTAAAAATAAATCATTTTGAATTTGACTCAAAAGTTGACTGACATCATCATCCAACACATTTGTCAAGATAACCCCAATTGCGGCATTCGCTTCATCCACTGTCCCATATGCCATAATTCTTGGATGTGATTTTGCAATTCTAAAATTACCCTGCAAACCTGTATTTCCGTCATCCCCTGTTTTTGTGTAAATTTTCACATCTTGTTTAATTTAACTTAATTATTATGTGATTCGAAAAACCACATATGAAAATTCATTAGGACAAAATATTATCTATAATGTAATCATGATTTTAGATTTTTTTAAAACTGCAGTAAATTTGAAAAATATTTCCAGACAGGGGTGGATGGACAAATTATCTCTAAAGAACCCTGAATCCGTGGCTGATCATAGTTACTCTATGGCCATAATGGGAATGATAATATCTGATTTAGGAAATTACAATTCTGAGAAAATACTCAAAATGATATTATTGCATGATTTGGCTGAATCAGAAATTGGAGATTATACTCCAAACCAAATAAGCAAAGAAGATAAAATAATAATTGAAAATAATGCATATGGTAAAATTCTCAGCACCTTGCCAGAATCTATAAAATTGCAATATACTCAAATTTGGAATGAGTATCAAGATCAAGAATCTCCTGAATCAATAATTGTACATCAAATTGATAAATTAGAAATGGCATTACAAGCAAAAATGTATCAAAAACAAGGGTCATCAAAAGATGCAGTTGAGTCTTTTTTTAAATCTGCAGAAAACGAGATTACCCATCCAAAACTAAAAGATATTCTAAATCAAATCCTCCAAGATTAAACTATCCATCACAATCAAATTTTAATTTGGTTTGCAAGAATTATGGTGATAGTTCCATAGGTGACTAATGATATTACCGAAATGAAACATCCCCAATTCACAGCTTTTTCATATTTGTATCCACTTCTATAATCAAGCAAAATACCTCGAAGACCATTGAAACCATGAACTGACACTAAAATTAATATCATTTCCAAAAGTAATGCATAAGTGAAATTTTGATAATTAGAAATTACATACTCGTACGATAATGAAGATGCAAAATTCCCCGTTGCAAATCTAACTGAAATGTGTAGTGCGACTAACCCTATGGCGCCTAAAGCTGTACCGTAATGGATTTTTCGAATATGGCTTTCCCTTACTCTCAAAATTTGAAAAACACCCCTAATGCAGCGTATAATGCCAATGCTGAAACACCCATGGTAACGTAAATGCACAATCTGTTCTTTTTTCCCATTGATTGAATTTGATATGGGTAATCGGGTCTAGTTGGAGTTCCTATTCCTATCCCTCCTTGATTTAACATCAATCTGATGCCGTTAATGCAATGAAACGCACCTAAAGCAATCATTACCGACAAGACAACAAAGCCTAATGGGGAATATGTCAAAAATAACAATTGGCCCCAAGACATTCTGTCCAGAACAGACATTGCATGAATTACATGTACAACAAAAAATATCAGTAAATAAATTCCAGAAATTCTCATAAGCAGCCATGAGATCCTACTTACTCCATACCCTGAAGGATTCAACCATGTACGAATTCCTTTTCTATTTTCTTTATTCAGAATATTATTGATTGAAGGATGTATTTATCACCTGACGGGATAATTTTCCTGCTGCCAAAAATCATTAGCGTCATCACATGAAAATCATTTATTTTCTGACGTGAAATTTTTCTTGTTTTTATGGCATCATTTACAAATAAGATGTGCATTCATTAGTTTTGAACAAAGATTGACTAAAACGATCATCGTAGAAATAAATTAACAAAAATAATGTCACTGTGAATCTTTTTTCTCATTTATTTTTCTTGTTTGGTTGATGAAGCTTTTCATGAATGCACCTATTGAGAGCACAACTATTCCAAAAATCATAACTACGAGTATTGTCGTTTCAGTGTAATCGCTGATAAGAGTAATTGAAAGCAATATTCCCGCTATTCCAATTATCATCAGCAAGTATGATATTTTGACAAACATAATTTACAAATAAAATCGGTCTTGATTAACTTTGGTTAAATGTCTGAAATTCCTTCATTATAGTCACAGATTAACAAAAATAGCACTAATCTGCTATAAAATTTTCAATTTCATGTTGATTCCAATTGACGAAGGACGTAATGTAATGCTGTTCAGACGCGATGTTCATTTGTGGCATACCGTTAAATCATATTCAAAAAATAATTTTTCATGGTTAGAACTGGAAAAGTAATCCCTAAAGAGATTATTTTTCCCATAATCCGCATGTTGGATGATAAGGCGACATGGACTAACATTTACAATAACACGATTAATGAAAAAGGCAAAAGATACGCAAGCAATGACATTGGTTTCACTTTGGAGCATTATATGGAAAAAGAACTGATTGAAGAGCAAATGAGAAATAAACAGACCAGAGTTTTCTCTATTGGTAAATCTAACCGTGATGACTATGAGGATTTTTTAAAGAACGTTACAGAATCTAAAAGAGATATTCTAAAACAGCACGTAGACAAATTAGGAAACAAGATGATATTTACAAAAAATAAAGAATTTGTTTCAGAGAACCATGCTGATTTTACAAGATTTATGGGTGCACTTGAAGATAGTGCACAATTCTATTCCAACTTACTTCACACTAGGGATAACTCTGACTATGATGACGATTCTATGACTTTATCTGCCAACAATGCCGTCAATGAAATGTTTAATGCAAAAATAACTTACATGATTAAACTGACTAACAAATCAATTCAGGAATGCTGTGTTAAACTGTATGATGGAAAAGAACACTACGAAGTAATTTTCTTAAAAGAGCAAATCGATAATGTTGCCAGTTTTGTTAATTTGTAACGTTTTGTAAAAATTCAATATTTTAGGCATGAATTAAAGCAAAAAAGGATCAATCTTGATAAATCTGATTAAACTAGAAGAAATGTTTACAAAGATAACCCAAGAAAAATAGTTAGAATGCCTGAATCTGAAAAAATGCCTGAATCTGAAAAAGATCAATTGATTGACGCTCAAAAAGAAGTTATTGGCATCTTGTTTGAGGTAATAAAACGACTTCAGACAAACAATGATCTTGATCAAGAGTATTTTGAAATTATGCATAATGATGATAAGGATGATGAAAGAATTCAGGGGATCATAAACGAACGAGAAGAGAATTCTAAAATTGTCGGCAGACTGTTGGAACAATTAGAAACTTAAGTTGCCAAACATCAACACTGAAAATTTTACAGTACATGTCTGAATGTGCTATTCTACACATTGAGTATTTAGTTCTAAATTAATCCCCACCAACTACGGTAGTTGTAATTAAAACAACAGCCAATGTATCGGAGCAGCCTAGCTTTATTCATACAAAAAATGATAATTTCCCATGTTTGTTCTAATTTTTTGAAAAAATAAATCGTGCCTTGTAGCTGTGATGCAATGATTTTTTTAGTTTAGGGATAGTGAGAAGAAGATAGAAAAATACAGGCGAAATAAATCCTGATCTTCTTATCACTCACTATGAATGTCTAATTACAATTGAAGTAAAATTGCATAATAGGAATTAGGTACATTCGATAAATGAACTAGGCTAATTACCTGTTTGGCTGATTATGCTGTATGGGTTTTGATGTAGATGTGATTATTAACAACCACAATCATCATCTGAAATAATTCTCAAATGAGCAGTTTGCTGATATTTGTCTTGAACATAATTTGCAAGGTTGGTTATTCGTACTCTGGACTCTTTTGTTTTCCANCTACCCTCATTTTCAAACCAGAATTCAATTTCGTCAAGATCGTAGCGCTCATTTTTTTTAACTAATTCCCTAAAAATAATTTTAATTTCTTCAACTTCAGATTCTGTGAGTTTTGATTTATCTTCAACCATTGTTGTAATTTCATTTAATTTGATTATGACTGGATTTGTTAATGGCAATACACCATTGATGTGTGATTTCTATAACTGTCTTTTGTAAGACACAAGCCCAGTTTTTATAACAACTAGATAATTTGATCAACATGCAGTATTTTCAGGCATTAAAACTGGGACAAAAAAGAGTTGCAGAGTCAAGAGAGTATCTTAACACATTGACTGATGGAAAGGCTATGCCTGCACTGGCACTTGCAGCTACAAAATCTAATGTGTGGCAAGCAGTTGGGGAAGAAAATCTCTATGCATTTGTAGATGAATCTGCAGGTTTTATTCTCACTGACAATAGCGGGTATATTCTTGCTTTAGTGGATAAATCAGGTTCTTCAAAAACAATAGTTCAGGGTGTAACGCAACTACAAAAAGAAAAGTTGGAAAAAATATTTGAAAAAGACAACATTCAAAAATTTGAAGGTAAGGTAATACTTCCAGTCTAAATTCTGTAATGGTTGTGGGTCTAGTTTAGCTTAGATATTATACAAAANACCTCACTCCGCCCTATCCTTTCGTAACGTAAACTAAAAGGCCTTTTTTAAAAGCAGAAACAATTTCATAAATAGCTGACACATTTGATGTTAATATTGAAATCTTCATTCATTATTGCAATAGTGGCAGTTGCTATGATTGGCGTAATGGTTCCAATAACATTTGCAGTAACTCAATTAACAATTAACAGTTTAGAAATTTATGAAGACGCAGATTATACTAGATACCGCGTAACTGGAGACGCCCCTGCATCTACCGAGATTACATTTCAAACTACAAAACCTGACGGTTCTCCTGGAAATTATCCTGGTGGTGTAGATACAGGAAAGCCCGCATACATTGTGGACAATAAAATTAGTTCTGCTAATAATTTAGTTTATGGAACTTGGACTCTGAAAGTTTGCGCACCTGAATATGATGTTTGTGTACAAGAATCATTTACAATTAATGAACCTGTTACATTGCCTGATGACGGAGCAACCCAAACCAAAGAAGAATCTCACATACTGGCGGAAGGCGGTTCTGAAGAAGGCGGCGGCTGTCTAATTGCGACTGCGACATACGGTAGTGAGATGGCACCACAAGTTCAGCAACTCAGAGAACTAAGGGATAACCAACTGCTACAAACAGAATCTGGAACTGCATTCATGACAACATTCAACGACATTTACTATTCATTCTCACCAGCAATTGCAGACATGGAAAGAGAACACCCGTACTTCAAGGAGGCAGTAAAGCTTGCAATCACCCCCATGGTTTCATCTCTATCACTAATGGAGAATGCTAACTCTGAATCTGAAGTATTGGAAATTGGACTATCCGTTATTGCACTAAACCTTGGAATGTATCTTGGAGTTCCAGCTGTAGTGATTGTTGGAATTAAAAGAAGAATTTTTTAAAATCAGAATAAGTTGTGGGAATGAAAAACAATTCAAATGATCANAAAGTTGNTTTATTCAGAATTTTTTTTCTCTAATTTGTANGCTTGACGTCTTTTCTGTCTATTTCCGCCACCAATATTNTGTCCTTGAGGTAATTTCTTAGTCATTTCTATTTCATTTTTTTACCATCGTTCATTATAACTCCTTGTAGTTTCTTTTTCTGTTGGATGAAACAAAATCAAGCCTAAAATGTAATCTGTGCCTTGGTTTCGTTAAAAAATTTGACACAAAACCTTTAGTTATGATAATGTGTAAGTATGAAAATGAGTAAATTTTCACAGGAAATTGAAGTTAGCGGTCATCTGATAGATTCATCAATTCTAACTAAAATTTTTGATAAAATTATGGATTTAAAGGGTGAGTTTAATGTTGAAGAGATAGACATCGGTAGTAAAAAGAAAGATCACTCTTATGCCAGATTATCCGTTACAGGTAATGATCAATTACATCTGGATGAAATATTAAAAACAATTTACAGAGAAGGAGCTATATCCAAAACTCAAAAGGAAGTTAAATTAAAAAAATCACCAAAAAATTTTGTAATGCCTGATAATTTTTACAGCACGACAAATAACCAGACACAGATTTTTCTCAAGGGAAAATGGATTTCAGTTGAAAACATGATGATGGACAAATGTATTGTAGTAAAAGGAAACAAAGCGTATTGCATTCCTGTTAGGGATGTAAAAAAGGATGATCAGATTATTGTTGGTGAGGACGGTGTCAAGATAACTCCTCCAGAACGTCCACGTGAAGGAGTTAATGTTTTTGAATTTATGGGAAGTTCAAGCTCTAGTGAAAGACCAACTCAACATATTGCAAAACAAGTAGCTGACGACATATTCAATACCAAAAAGAAAGGGGGAAAAATCGTTATTGTTGGAGGTCCTGCAATTGTACATACTGGTGCGGATGATTCGATATCTGAATTAATTAGATTAGGGTATGTTGACGGATTATTGGCCGGAAATGCACTGGCCGTACACGATATAGAATACGCGACACTTGGAACGTCTTTGGGTATGAATGTTAGAGATGGAACTTTAGCTTACCACGGACATCGAAATCACATGGACACCATTAATGCCGTATTCAAAGCAGGATCCATTGCAAATATGGTTAAAAATAAAAAATTAACAAAAGGCATAATGTACGAGTGTGTGAAGAACAAAATTCCGTTTGTACTGGCAGGATCAATTAGAGATGACGGACCGCTACCTGACGTAATTACCGACGTTGCAGAAGCTCAAAGACAGTACAAAAAGGTTGTAAAAGGCGCAGACATGGTGATAATGATTTCAACAATGCTTCATTCTATTGCAACTGGAAATATGCTACCAGCTGCTGTCAAGGTGATTGTTGTGGATATCAGTCAGCCAACTGTTACTAAATTAATGGATAGGGGTACATGGCAAGCACTAGGAATTGTTTCAGACGTGGGGGCCTTTTTGCCAATGGTAGTTCAGCAAATTAGAAAAAGAACAAAATAATTTTAATCGTTACTTGTTACTCTTTTAATCCAGTTTAGAATTTTTCCACTAAACTTAAGTTCATAATTCTTGCAGAAAATTCATGGCAGACAAGAAAACAATGAGCATTATGTGCAAGTGGTGCAATGTTTCTAAAGCATGTCATATTGTCAGTCAAGAGATAACAGATCATCATGGAAGTTATGGAATAGATAGTATAATGATGGCTAAAATTAAAATCCACAAACATTACAAGGGAAAAAATCAATGCAAAGGATCAGACAGAATTATTACTGCGCCTCTGGATAAGACACTCAAAGATAATAAAATACACTATCATTAGAATTATTAATTTTTTTCTTTCAAAGAAATAGAAGTTAATTTAAAAATTCACCTTAGATCAAATAACGCAATTCGGATAAAACCTTGTAAGAATTATATTTTTAGCTGCAAGAATTTCATCGCTGTTTGCAATTTTTGCACAAAAAAAATTATACTTAATTACCATAATCCCCTAGTATTGTCATTAGGAACAAGTCCACCATTACCCCCTGAGTTTCATCACTCTAAAGGAAACCAAACGGGATTCTGCCCTGGGCTTGTTCGCTTTTTTAATTTATGAAATATCTATTCCAAGACGTCTTGCACATGCAATAGCTGCCTTACCATCATCTTCCGTAATTCCGAATTTCATTAATTGTTCAGTCCACTGGGTGCCCGTATTTCGAGTATTTTCTTTATAGTATTCTCTTAAAATCATGCCTACGCGGTCGTCTAATCGCTGTTTAGTTGCATCATTCATGCCTGCTTGCAAGATGGTAGAGTCTGACGTGGCAAGAATTTTGATAAATTCAACATCTTCCAAAGATAAATCAAACATCATATGCCTATCTGTTTTTTCAACAAATTCAGCGTTAAAGTTGGATCTGCCTTTCCCTTAGTTGCTTGCATTACTTTTCCTACTAGGTAGTTGATGGTTTGAATATTGGATTTTGCTTGTTCCACTGCTTGCGGTTCGTCGGAAATTATTTTTTCCACAATTTTTAATAACTCTGTTTCATCTGAAACATTTCCTAAATCCAATTCAGAAATTACCGCAGATACTGTTTTTCCTGTTTTTAAAATTTCATGCAATGCATTTTTAGATGAATTTCTAGACACAGTACCTGTTTGAATTGCATCTGCTAATTCTTTTAAATGAACTGCGGTAAGTTTTGACGTTTCACGTTTTTCTCTGGTATCTTCCAAACCCATTAGTTCTGTAGTGATGATGTTGGCAACTTCCTTTGCATTCAGTTCCGTATGTGCCTCTTCAAATAAATCTGAATAGAATTTATCTGACGACAAAACATCTGCAACTTGTGCTGATATGTTGTATTTTGATATGTATCGCTCTTTCTTAGAACTAATACTTTCAGGCATTTTTAATTTCAGTTCCTCTCGAATCTCGGGATTGATTTTTACCCATGGGATGTCGCCTTCAAGAAAATAGCGATAATCCAAATCTTCTTCTTTTGAACGTGAAGACACTGTGATCTTTCTCCTGTCGTCCCAATGACGTGTCTCTTGAGCTATTGGGATGTCTCTGTCGTGCAGACTCTCTTGCCTTGTTATTTCAAAATGTGATGCTTTTTCTAAATCATGAAATGATCCGATGTTTTTAATTTCAACTTTATTTCCCCCGTGTACTGATACATTTGCATCTGCCCTCATTGCTCCCTCTAAACTTGGGTCGGCCACGCCTAGATTTTTGAGCAAATCCGATAAAATATTGAGAAAATCACGAACTTCTCTAGGTGTTTCAAAATCAGGCTCAGTTACAATTTCCACTAAAGGCGTACCTGCACGATTATAGTCAACTAGCGTGATTTGATTTTTAGAAGAACTGCCTTCATAGATTATTCTTCCAGGATCTTCCTCTAGCTGAATCCTGGTAATTCTAATTTTTTTGTCCCCTATGGATATTGTACCCGTTCCACCTACACTGGTATCCCCGTAGATGTTTAATTGAGTAATTTGAAAATTTTTGGGCAAATCCGGATAAAAATAATTTTTTCTAAAAAATGCAATTTTTTCCGGAGTTGAGCAGTTTAATGCCATTGCAATCATAGTTGCCTTTTTTACAGCTTCTTGGTTTAATCGCGGTAAGCTGCCAGGTATTCCGGCACAAACAGGACAGATGTTTTCATTGGGTCCGAATTCCCTATAGTTTGCCTTGCATGAGCAAAATAGTTTACTTTGCAAGTTTGTTAATTGACAGTGAATTTCTAAACCTATTTTTGTCATATCGTAACCTCTGGAAGTGTAACTGTTTTCTCTAATGCATGCGCAGCTTGTAATAGCAATTTGTCATTCATGGAATTTGCCATAAGTTGAATTCCGATTGGAAGGCCATTTACAATTTTAAACGGAATTGATATTGCCGGTTTCCCCGTAAGATTTGCAGTAACCGTATTGATGTCAATTAGAAACAGAGATACAGGATCATCTATTTTTTCACCAATTTTAAATGGCAACACTGGCACAGTTGGTGCAATCAAAAGATCAAATTTCTTAAACGCCTCGTTGATTTCTTTTGTCAGTTTAGTTTTGACTTTCATAGCTTTCAGGAAATATTTTCCGGCATGACCTGCGGATGGTACGAACCCTCCGATTATCATTCTTCTTGTCACCTCCGGACCGAAATTCCTTCGTGCTTTTGAAATGTATGAATTAAACTCATACCCCTCAACTGGAAAATCATAACCGTATCTTAGATTATCGTATCTTGCAAGGTTACTTCCGGCCTCAGTAGCTGTAATTGTATAGTATGCTGCAACAGAGTATTTTACCATTTCAAGCGAGACCTCCTCGCAAACGGCTCCAAGTCCTTCCAGTTTTGAAATGGCCTCTTTTGTAGCCGTCAGTACTTCCGGATCAATACCGTCTCCCATCATATCTGTAATTATTCCAATTTTTTTGCCTTCAATTCCAGAATCAATATTTGCCAGATAGTCCTCATTGTTGTTGTTTACAGTAGTGTCGTCATTAGGATCAATACCTGCAATGAGATTTAGCATGAATGCGGAATCCTTTACAGTTCTGGTTAGAGGTCCTATTTGCTCAATACTGTTTGCATATGAGATTAATCCGTATCTNCTGATTAAACCATACGTCGGTTTGTATCCCACAGTTGAACAAAAACTTGCGGGGTTTCTAATGGATCCTCCTGTATCTGATCCTAACGATGCAACGCATTCAAATGAACTAACGGACACTGCACTTCCGCCTGAGGACCCTCCTGGAACGTATTCTGTATTCCAAGGATTCTTGCTTGGTCCGTATGCACTAAATTCAGTGGTTAGTCCCATTGCAAATTCGTCCATGTTTGCCTTTCCGATAAAAATTGCATCTTGTTTTTTTAATTTAGAAATTACAGTTGCATCATAGGGNGCAATAAAGTTTTCAAGCATTTTTGATGCACATGTGGTTTTAGTATTTTTGATGCACATGTTGTCTTTGATTGAAATTGGCATTCCGAAACAAGCTCCGACATCTTCGCCTGATTTAATTTTCTTATCTAATTCACGAGCTTGATCCAGTGCCTTGTCATTAATTGATAGAAGTGCATGCAGCTTATCCTCTACGCTGTCAATTCTTTCAAGGGTTTTTCCAATAAAATCCTCTACGGAAATATTTCCGTTTTTTGCTTCTTCGACAAATTCAAGGGCAGAAATTTTTAGATTCATCATGACATCTTTGGGGCGTGCACATAGGTTCCTTTGTAGTGATTCATTTTTTCAATCAACTTATCTTCAAATGGGATAAATTCATCTTTTCTTAAACTCTCAATTGAAATTTCAGGCATGGATATTTCTTCAGACTCGACACCTGCAGAATCTAGAATGTCAAAATAACTGATCATTTTTTTTACTTTATCCAAATACTCGCTGTGATCATCTATGTCTATTTTCATTAATTTTGAAACATTTTCAATTTCTTCAACGGTAACCATTCTCTATACTTCTCTACAGTTAATCTATCAATCTTCCTAAAAAATGTAGGCGTAAAATGACCTGATCTTGGTTTTGGGTATCAAAATAGAGCAAGAACAGGTAATTACGTTGAATCTGTTTTGGCTGTTTTTCTAAATCCCTTTATGCATGTTTTCAGTTATGTATTGGATGGTTCTAATACTAATTGCAATTGTAGTGGGGATTCTGGTGGTGGCAGTTTTGATAATTAAGGCAACCAAGACCCCATCTCAGGACATAGTGGGTATGAACATAACCTGCAAAAAATGTGGAACACAAACAAATGGATTAGCATGTCCCAAATGTAAAAATAAATCTCAATCCTTTGGCGTTTGAAGAATCAATAACCCCATTAAATCAAAACCTACAAAGTTAAAAAAATAGAATTGGCATGATCATTGTTAAATATTATTTGTTCTTAAGAGAACTAACAAGAAATCATCATCTCTGCGTCGTAGAATGATGATTAAGGAAGACGATTCATGTTAGGACTCATTCACGTTCAATGTTTTCCCATCTTTTCTTGTTGTTTTAAAATTTAGAAATAACGAGATGTTTCAATATCGTCTGTGCGTAATTTATCGTCTATATGATGGCTTGAGCCACAAGGTAGGAGCAATAATCCCGAAAGATGCGTTAGTTTGAATTATCGCAGCCCAGCATTACCCATGGCAATACTATGATTTGACAAATTTCCATAAATAAAAAAAACAATGAAAAAATTGATTTTATGGGTAATTTTGGTTATAGAAAATTTGTGCCTAGATTAACATGAATTCCAGTTCGGTTCAAATCCCCTTTCTTTTCATGTTCCTTTGTAATCTTGGCTTGATTTCTATTTTAAAATTTCCATAAATAAAAAAAACAATGAAAAAATTGATTAGCAGATCAAAATTTATCCTAATAATTTAACAATCAGTATTTTCTATTTCAGTACCTAATGCATCTGCGATTACATTTGCCCAATTAAATGCCGCAACAACTGCGGTAATTTCCACAACTTGTTTATCGTCATATCCNGAATCTTTTAAAATTTTATGATCATCGGANGTGATTTTATTTGCAGAATCATTAATTTTCAATGCATAGTTTAATGCAGATTTTTCCTTGTCTGAAAAACTTTCAAAATTACCTTTAAGATCAATGATTTTTTCTTCTGTAAAACCCATCAATTGTAATAACGTTCCATGAGCTTTTGTACAATACTCACACGAATTTGCATTTGAAACTACCAGTGCAATAGACTCTTTCAGTATTCTTGGAATGGATGATTCCCGAAGTAAGATGATCTTTACCCCGTCCCAAAACCATCTGGCAATCTGTGGATCAATACTAGTTGTTTTTAAAATATTTGGTATTTTNCCAATTTTTAATTCATCGTTGATTTCTTTATACAATGATAAAATTTTAGGATTTGATTCATCACCTTCTTTCACAAACGGCATACATTTCTAAAATTTGAATCCATTATATGCACATTATGGATGGAATAGACCGTAGTACAGGTTAGTTACAAAAACCGTATGAGACAGTTGCCTACTGCATGGAATGGATCTGATGTTATTGTCTAGGTCATGGGGTAATGATTGGTATCTGAGAAACATTAAACCGTCTAATCTCTAACATTACTCAACGTGAACCGCCTGTTTTACTGTCAAAAATGTGAAAGAAATGTCAAGGTAGCAGTTCTTGAAATACTTGGCAAGGAAACTTGCATTGAAAAGACAGGCGATGAGACCAAAGTTAGACGTTGGAAACAGTATGGAAAAGTGATGGTATTGACACACAAACGCCATTCTGGAATAATGGGACTTTTTAAGAAAAAAATTAACTATGGNTTAGTTTGCACCAATTCAAAAATTCAATTCAAAATGGTAATTGATTCAGCTAGCAGTGAACCGTTCACTACAATGTCACAAAAAGAAGCAGATGAATGGGACGATAGACAAGATCAACTACGAGAATGATCTTTGAAGTGTACGGGACACTTTTGTTACATTGACAATTCTTTGAGATAATCTATTCCCTTTCTTCTGCTACTTTGACTTTAGCAAAACACTGTTCTGCTTCTTCATGCCTTCCTAATTTCTTTAATGCAAAACTTTTCCAAGTCCAAAACTCAGGATTTGTACCGTCTATACTAATTGCTTCATCAAAACACTCAAGGGTTTCTTCATATCTTCCGAGGTGAGATAATACCTGGCCCTTACAAAACCATGCCTCCCAACGTGTTTTCCAAGAGTCCAAAACAGTTGCTTCATCATAACACTCAAGGGCTTGTTCGAATCTCCCCAGTTCAGATAATGCAGAACCTTTACTGAACCAAAAATCCCAAACTTCAGGTTCTATGTTAATTGCTTCATCATAACACTCAAGGGCCTCTTCAAATTTTTCCTTTTTGCTAAGATTAACTCCTTTATGATGTAAATGAGATGCCTTTTCTTCATTAGATTTACCAAAACCAAACAAACCCATAACACAAACTCATGAATTGGATTCAGATAAGCATTTTTACGAATAATCACCATCAGATTCAGACATCAGGGAAAGAGGCATCAATTCTTACTGATTGTTAGAATTACGTCTTCTAATCTCTGATGACATACTACTTCATACGGATAACTTACCTTACAAAATTTACATTTAAGCACGAATGATCCCCGTGCATCCCATTTGCCTGAACAGTCATAATTTAATGTACAAACTATGTCAAAACAGTATCAATTTTGATACACTCTCATCATCTAAAGTTTAAAACAGTTGGCCACAATCGTACACTGTGAAATCAATAATTCCATTGCAGTATTACCGTGATCAAATTCCTGAAGTTCAAATTAAAAACATGGATAATGACGGAGTCAAGTTTCAAACAATATACAATAAATTTGTAGAACTCGGAATCAAAGGCGCTAGAAGAAAAAATAAAGTGAGAGAGGATTTGGATTATTACGTCGAACTGGGATTTTTCATCAAATTCCAAAACGAACACCGCCAACCGCTATACTACCAAACGCATATCGGAGGGGATCTAAAAACTGACATGTATCTGCTTGAGGGAATCAAATTTGTCAAGTCCTTACTCGATACAAAATTTAAAAAAATAAACGATGAATGGGTAAAAATTGACAAGAGCAAACTATTCTACAAACAGAAAACTTTCGGTAAGGGGAAATATCCAAAACCTACTAAAAAATTGGAAAGATGGATTATGTTGTTTGATCCCGTTATCGTAATCACTCAAAATTTAATGTGGACTAGAGAAACCATGGACTACGATATGCTGAAAGATGATTATTCCAAACTCATTGCAAATACAATCAAAGAGTTAAACCAATTTGCAAAATTAGTACACTCAACAAGTGAGGACAACGAAAGATCAGTAGAGGTGATATTTGCCAGAATGCCTTTTAGAATGACTTTCTAATCAGGTTAATTTTAGCATCAGAAGGGGGCGGTAAAAATAAATTTCAATAAAATAAAATACACTGCAAATCCAGACAAGAATACTATTCCAGAAATGCTCAGAATTTTTAGCCATATTGCAGGCTGATGAGATTTTTCCAAATATTTTCCAGTTACCAGCCTATAATTGAAAATTGCTATGACAGGGGCTATGACAAATGAAAGTATTGTTGCAAAATCAATTAACTCCTTCAGATTATCCCCGAATTGAAGCACGGTTACCAGTGATCCTGAGGCTAAAATCATGAGAAAAACAGCATACAATTTTCGTGAACTTTTAACCTGCTCTGTATTGTTTTTTCTAAATAGCAACTCTACGGTCCGGTTGAGGGCCCTGGAATATCCATCAAATACAGCAAGAATGGTTCCAAACATCACAGTAAATGCAGATGCAGCGATTACAATGTAGCTCCAATTCCCCATCACGCTGGAATACATCGTGACGATGACATGGGCAAACTGGGAATTGTTGTTGGGCAGCTCTTCACCTGATCCATAAAAGATGAAAGTTCCTAATGTGACAAACATTATTGCCAAAATACCTGTTAGCAAATAAGAAATTCTAAACTCCAATAGGGTTTCTTTCAATTTTGGTTTGTACTTTGATTGTTTCATCTTCTCTAATGTCCACAAACTATTCCAACTTGACAAATCAATTGCAGTGGGCATCCAACCCATCAATGCAAGTAAAAAGAAAATTCCCGTAGTTGTCCACAGTTCTTTTGGAATGAAATCTTCTACAGGTTCTACCGGTCCGTTAATCACAGTAAGTAAAAATGCCAGTACCGTGGATACTACCAGGACAGTTACGATNATTTTGATCAGGTTATCCAGTAGATTGAATCTGCCTATTGACAAAATCAACACACATGAAAGGAACAACAGTATGATTGACCATTCTCCTAAAAATTCTAAATTAAANAAATTCTCAAAAAATCCAGCAGCTACAAATCCAACAGCGCCAGTTACAAAAAACATTGAGCATACCGTAATTATCAAATACAAAACTAGGATTGGTGTTCCCAATTTTTTGTAACCGTCAATTATGCTGGTTTGAGTTGAATTTGCATATCTGGAGCCATATTCAAAAAACGGATATTTTAGCACGCTGACCAGNACCACAAATCCTATTATCATCAATCCAAAATCGGCACCTGCTCTGGTTGATTGAATTAGATGTGACACACCTATCGCAGTACTGGCAAATAGCAGTCCGGGACCACTAATTTTAACAATTTTTGATANGGCCTCATTCATGAGTATGAATTAAAAAATTATTTTGAGGTATTAAAATTAAAACATTATTCCAGTGGTTCGTTATCNGAATTTTTCTGGTGATTTTCCGTAAACCCAAGTACAATCGAATTGATACTTGCCAATTCACCATAAAGTTCACCTATGCTCAATGACAGTTCAGTCCCATCAGGTTCCTCGTATGTGAATTCAAAATTATTGTTTATCCACCAAGAATCGTTTTTTAAAACATTTCTCAAATCCACATTGAAAAATGTTCTAAGGCCCGCTTTATGAAACACCGGTATTCCATTATTTTTGTAATCCCCTAAATGATCAATCATTTCATTATACCCTGGATTCTCTTTCACTATTCCAATTTTTTCAAAATTTAAAGAGAATTTCAAACATGATTTGTATATTTCAAAATATGATAATGTCCCCTGAGCAAACATGCAGATTAAATCAAACATTGTGGATTTATCAAAATCTTCAACTTTATTTCCGTCAGACATGTGTTGTTTCAGAAGAAATACTTTGCTTTCAATTGATTTTTTTTGCAATTCTATTCTGTCAATTCGTTTTTGAAATGAATGATAGACCAGCCCAGTTTTTTTACGAATTAGTTCGTGGGATGCCAGTAATGGAAAGATTTCTTTATCAAATTTTTCTCGATATTCCTGCAATAGATCAACGTATGCACTCATTACAAATCAAAGTCAGTCATCCTGATAATAAAATTACTTGATTACACAGTGTCGATTGAAATTATACCCTATCAATATCGTGTTGAACCGTACATTTTGTTAAAAATTGGATGTATTTCTCTTCCCAGCATGGGAAATGTGCTAAATTGTACTAATTTTTAAAAAAAGATGTGTTATTTTGTCATATGTGAGTTCTGGACATAGTGTCTTTTTTTAGTAGTTATGACATACTGTAATTATGGAAAAAAATTGGTTACAAGAGGGTGAAAGTGGAAAAAGTAGATGGTGTAACCACACAGAAGAAGATCCAAAAGATGAAAATGACCTTAACTGTTAGTCTTTAGACCAAGCCTAGTAGTGCATTGCAATACGATAGAAAGAAAATATCTTTACTTTTGGATCTATTCCATATTTTCTAGAGTGCAACGTTGTGCTTTTTTGATTCTGGTGTACCTCATATCCATTAAGAATGATTTTACAAATCAAAAATAGATTTTTTAGGTGGGAATGGATATTGAATGTCTTTTTTAGTGTGACCTCTGGGGGACTATCATGGGATTGCTTGGAAAGAAGAAAGAAAAATGTGAAGCTTGCAACAAAGCCTTTGAGATTCACGATGAATACGAGGAGCATAAAAAAATACACCCGCCAACTAAACCATGTACAAAATGTTCTGGACTAATGCAATGGGAAAGACAACAAGCCCCTCTTTATTGGAATCTAATCTATGTATGTCGAGAATGTGATTTTATTGGTGAAATGTGGAAATATCATCACTAGTCTTTTTTTTACTAACGTAACCGCACTGTTTGCATTCATAGCGAATATCTCCCTCTTTCAAATCGTTTTTTCGCATCATGACAACTACCGACTCATGGCATTGCTTGCAAACGCCGTTGGGAAAATTACTATCGTTCATAAATTATTTTTTCATTCATTAAATATAACCAAAACTAGTGTTGTTTTTTCAGATTCTCTTTCTAATCCCGACAATCACTACAGCTGG
>JGI26382J51730_1000167_pt1 | contig 36855 bp, 29 predicted proteins | sample SaaInlV_165m_DNA_2_FD_51730 | JGI IMG/M metagenome (IMG submission 51730) | reverse complement strand
CTGAGTTAAAAAAGCCATCACCACAGAATTCATTCCACGACCTAATTAAGTAATAACCTACATTATTTATCTACTATGGATTAGAATAAAATTCATTAATATATACAGAAACTATTAAAGGTGATGAATCTATAGAATCTATTACAACCAGCAGAGTCTTACGAAAAAAAGGACTCATGGAAAAAGTCCAAAAGCATTAACAGAAAGTTCTGAGTGTCCATCTAAAAAACCAACGCGTAAAAAAATGATTTAAAAAGCTACTTCATACCATTATGTCTAACACTCATAGAAACCCGACAGACACCGAAATTAATGCCGTTATTAAATTTTACACATCAGGGCAGATTGAAGAAGCACGGGCGGTATTAATCAGATTAACCCGCAAATACCCTAATGAAGCATTGCTATATAATTTCTTAGGGGTCTGCTACGCAACCCTTAACCAGACTGAGGCCGCTTTTGGTAGTTTTGAATCTGCCCTAAGAATCAATCCGGATAATGCCGAAGTGCATTATAACCTCGGCAATACGCTTAAAGCCTGTGATCGCCTTAATGCGTCAATAAAAAGTTACACTCGGGCTTTAGAGATTAATCCTTTCCATGCTGATACACATATTAATCTTGGCAATGCTTTCAAAGGTATTGGCAATATAGAAAAAGCCGTCAGTCACTATGAACACGCCATACAGATAAATCCTAGCTACACAGAAGCACATTGTAATCTGGGCAATACACTGCATGTTATCGGCAATCTTGAAGCAGCCATTAGCTGCTATCAACAAGCTCTCAGCATAGACCCCAGTGATGCTGAGGCCCATAATTGCTTAGGTAATACCTATAATGATCTTGGAAAAACTGACGCCGCACTGTCAGCCATTGAACAAGCGCTTACGATTAAGCCGACTAACCCCCAGTTTTGGGCCAGTTATGCAACTGCCTTGCACCAAAAAAAATTTAAAACATTTAATGAAAGTTTTTCAAACTATCTCGTCAAAGCACTACAACAACCCACTATTAACCCAAACTATATTGCACCCGCTATTGTTAGTGCTTTACAACAGCACCCTAAAATAAAATTAGCTATTAAGGCGAGTAAAAATGACCTAATTGAAAAAAACCTCCCTTTTTTTTCCGATCAGTTGGCTTCAATTTCCCTTTTTCTAGCACTCTTGGAAAACTGCCCAATCGCTGATCCTGAGATTGAGTATTTGCTCACACAAATGCGCCGCGCAGCACTGAATCAACTCTTCGACTCAATTCTGAACGGTATAGATTTTTCATTTTATTATTCACTTGCCCTACATTGTTTCACCAACGAATATATATTTTTTGAAACGGATGAAGAAATACAAAATGTCACTAAACTTGAAAATAAAATCAACTATCAAGTTAATAATAATCTACCCATACCACCGATTTGGATTGTCTTATTAGCGGCATACCGACCTCTGCACAACTATTTATGGGCAGAACAACTGCAAAAGACCGCCTTGCCCGTTAATAGTCATAAAATACTCGCCCGGCAACTTTTCGATATTAAAAAAGAGCAGCACCTTAAAACAAAAATTCATCAATTAACAAGCATTAATGACTCAACACCTAATGCAGTCAAAGAACAGTATGAACAAAACCCTTATCCTCGTTGGATTAATCCTGGCTTATTCCATAATCCTAAAACGATTCGAGAAAACTTACATGCAATTAATCCACAACTTAGTATTGACGATAATCACTATTCAAAGATGCCTAACATCCTTATTGCCGGTTGTGGGACCGGTCAGCATGCACTAAACAGCCAATCAAGGTTTCTAAATTGCACGGTTTTAGCAATCGATCTAAGCCTAAATAGTTTGTCTTATGCTATGCGAAAGACGCATGAATTATCAATTACAAATATTAATTATCAGCAGGCTGATATCCTAGAATTACAGACACTTGACCTACAGTTTGATGTTATTGAGTCGGTAGGGGTACTCCATCACCTTCGTGACCCCTTGGAGGGTTGGAGAATTTTAATCGATTTATTAAATCAAAACGGCATCATGAAAATTGGTTTATANAGTCAAATAGCCAGACAACATCTTATAAAGACACATGATTTTATTAAAAGAAACCAATTTAACAGTACTGCTCAATCGATACGTAAATTTCGTTCTGAAATCATGTTCTCTTCCAGCGACTATGGTTCTGAAATTAAGAAAGTATTAAATTCCAGTGATTTCTATAGCTTGAGTCACTGCCGTGATTTACTCTTTCATAAACAGGAACACACCTTTACCTTACCAGAAATTGAAACCGTTTTAGAAAAGTGTAACCTTCAATTTATAGGTTTTGAACTAAACAATAATCAAATTAAACAACAATTCATAACCCTGCACCCTGAAAAAGATGCCCTTGAATCACTTTCACTGTGGCATCAATTTGAACTTGAGCATGTTAATACTTTTGCAGGAATGTACATTTTTTGGGTTCAAAAGAAATAGATCTTAGGTTATCTAATTCACGCNGCCATGCCCCTAACAAATTTAGAAGATTAAAATCACAATATATTTGGTTAATTCCATAGTGACACCGCCTGGTAAAAACCAATCGATCGCCCGCGTCAAATTGTCGCGCGACACGGTGTCACATTCTCTTTAAAAAAAACTCGTATTATAATGAACTCAGAATTGTAAATTCTCCTTAAATTCCCTTCGTGGGTTGAAATAGCTTTTATGCGGTACTCTTTTAATGCAGAGTCCCGCATTTTTTTTGCCTTATAAACCACCCATTAATAACTACGCGATTATTCAATTAATTACAAAGACGTGAACAACCTGATGGTAAAATCAGCTATTGATTTACAAATCACCATTTATGGCTATTAACGCAACTATTCACAAAGTTTCACTTACTATTGCCGATATTGATCGGCATTATTATCAAAACCATGAATTGACCATTGCTCAACACCCCTCCGAGACAGACTTCCGTTTTATGATCCGTCTTAGTGCCTTTATAGCTAATGCCAGTGAACGACTGTGCTTTACCAAAGGTTTATGCAACGATGAAGAACCTGAACTCTGGCAAAAAAACCCGACCGATGAGATTGAACTCTGGATCGATTTAGGACAACCTGATGCTAAAAGACTTCGAAAAGCCTGCAGTCATGCAAACAAAGTCATCATTTATACTTACCATGAACGTAAAGCAAAAGTCTGGTGGGAACAACAACAAAAACACTTACAACGCTTTAATAATTTATCGGCCTGGCANATTCATGCCGAAGGGGTTGATTTACTAATAAAACGGTCGATGCAATTACAGTGTACTATTCAAGACGGTATTCTTTATTTGTCGGATGANACTTATCACATCCCTGTTACGTTGGAAAAGTTTTAGTTATTAATAACCATTAAGTCACGACACTACGCGCGAGCCCATTTAATTTTTGAACAACACGATTTCTTTCAGGTCTAATTTTTAGATTGAAAGGGTTGCAATTATCGTTGTCCATATTAAAAGAAGGGGTGATAGTGGCTATTCTACTGATCGTTATCATTGGTGTAATATGTTGTAGCTATTGGCATAGAAGACTAAAAGATTCTGTCTTTATACTGATTGCATTATTAGCGCTTTATAGTTCCTCTTTTAAACTGACTCAATTGGATTTTGCCGGTGTTCTTCTGACCCTGCTTCTGTCAGCCTTACTTATTATCCGACCGATCAGACGACAATTTTTAAGTCACTATTTTTACCGCTATCTTAAAAAGAAGCTTCCAGCCATTTCAAACACTGAACAAATGGCTTTAAACGCCAGTGATACTTGGTGGGATGCTGAGCTGTTTTCAGGTCAACCTAATTGGAAGTTGTTGCAACAACAGAAAAAGATCTTATTATCCGAAGAGGAACAAGCCTTTTTAGATGGACCGGTTGATGAACTCTGTACCATGCTCAACGACTGGGACATTACCTTCAACCAAAGAGACCTTCCCGAAGAAGTCTGGCAATTCATCAAAAAGAATAAATTTTGTGGGTTAATTATTCCTAAAAAATATCAGGGGCTGGAATTTTCCCATAGTGCTCATTCTGCAGTTGTTATGAAACTCTCCAGTCGCTGTGCCTCAGCGGCCGTTTCTGTCATGGTTCCTAATTCTCTGGGACCGGCCAAACTTTTATTAAACTATGGCACCGAACAACAAAAAAACTATTTCCTGCCCCGTCTGGCTACCGGTCAAGAACTCCCTTGTTTTGCTTTAACAGGGCCTCATGCCGGTAGCGATGCAGGGTCCATGCCTGATCAGGGTATTGTTTGCTATGGTTCTTATCAAGGAAAAGATAATATTTTAGGTATTAAATTAAATTGGGAAAAACGTTATATTACCTTAGGTCCTATTGCCACCATCATTGGGCTGGCTTTTAAACTGTATGACCCNCAAAAGTTAATAGGCGATCAAGAAAATATTGGGATTACTGTTGCGTTAATACCCGCTAATACCCCCGGCGTTTCAATTGGAAAACGTCACTTCCCATTAGATACCGCATTCCAAAACGGNCCTAACTGGGGACATGATGTTTTTATCCCGCTGGATGCTATTATCGGNGGTGTCGAACAAGCCGGAAACGGATGGTCAATGCTTATGCAATGCCTAACGATTGGCCGNAGTATTTCATTGCCCTCNCTCAGCGTTGGGGCCGCTAANTATACCTGTCGTAATGTCGGTGCTTATGCACGAATTCGTAATCAATTTAATAGGCCCATTGGTGATTTTGAAGGGATCAAAGAACGCCTCGCATTCATGGCAGGTGAAACCTACATTATGGATGCTGCTCGTAACCTAACCCTTTCAGCCTTAGATAATGGTTACAAGCCTACAATCATTTCTGCAATTATTAAATATGAACTGACCGAGCGAATGCGTCGTATCGTCAATGATGGTATGGATATCCAAGGCGGCGCTGGAATCTGCTTAGGGCCAACCAATATTATGGGGCGAGTCTATCAATCAATCCCAATTAGTATCACTGTGGAAGGTGCTAATATTCTAACGCGTAGCCTGATTATCTTTGGACAAGGTTCGATTGTTGCACACCCTTTTATTCAACAAGAAATGCAGTTGTTACAACGGCAAGAAAAGGCTGAAACACTTAACAAATTCGATACTATTTTGTTTCGACATGTCGGCTTTGTTTTGCACAACATAGTAGCTAATACGTGGTATGCGATAAGCAATACACGATTTCTTAAAGTCCCTGGAACGCAATCAACGCGTCGATACTATCAACAACTCACGCACCTGAGTTGTCTCTTTATTTTATTTACCGACGTTGCTCTATTTACACTTGGTGGGTCATTAAAACGTCGGGAAATAATATCGGGACTTTTTGCCGATACTTTGAGCAACCTTTATTTGTGTTCTGCAGTACTCAAACACTTCTATGACCAAGGTCAACAGGATGATGACTTACCGCTGATGCATTGGGGCTGTCAACAAACACTTTATCAAACACAACAGGCCTTATTATCGCTTATCAACAAAATTCCTTACCCTTTTATTTCATGGCTCCTAAAACACTTACTGTTACGTTATAACAATCCTCCTGGCGATCATTTAACCCATTCAGTCTCAAGTATCTTGCTCTCAGACAATGCCAGTAGAAATCGACTCACTGAGGGTATCTATATCAACCACCACGGTCATGATCCTACCGGCAGAATAGAAAATGCATTTGATGCCGTACTTAAAGCCGTCGATCCGGAAATGAAAATACGTCAAGCTCAACGATTAAATAAATTGACAAAAGGCAATCTACAAACAACTGTAGAACAAGCGGTAATAAAAGAAATAATTACTCAAGAAGAAGCAAATTTAATATTCGCTGCTGAGGATGCAAGAACAACAGCAATCAGTGTTGATTATTTTAATCCAGAACAATTAACCGGGCATCATTCTTAACTCGAAAAAACAATAATTCATAATTATTAAGGCATAAGTCAATGAAACTCTATCATTGTTCCAATACACGGTCATTCAGACCATTATGGTTACTCGAGGAGTTAGGGATCTCCTATGACATAGCTTTTATTGATGTGTTTAACAATAAAGGTCAACAACAATCCTATTTAAAAATTAACCCTCTCGGTACTGTGCCAACCTTAGTTGATGACGATATTACTTTATATGAAGCAGGTGCGATTTGCCTGTACCTATCTGATAAGTACACACAGCATAACCTGGCGCCCCGAATAAACGCACCTAATCGAGGACATTATTATCAATGGATGTTTTTTGTACCAGGAACAATGGAGCCACCTTTGGTTAATATTTTCTTACATACACAATTACTGGAAGTTTCTAAGCGTCGCCAATCTGTTATCGATGACAGTAAAAAACGCTTTGAACGTATTGCTGCTGTACTAGACCATAGCTTACGCAATAAAACGTATATTCTTGGTGAATATTTCTCTACTGCTGACATTATGATCGTCTCAACCTTAGACTGGTTTCCTGAATTAATTAGCAACTTTGAAACCTTAAACAATTATCATCAGACTCTTTCTCAACGACCTGCATTCAAAAGAGCTTTACTTCAAAAATAATACTTAAGGCTTACACTTAATGCACAACTCAGCTCTTAATTAAGTAACTATGGCGCCACACACAGTTTCTGAATACTATAGCGCTATCGGTCAACAGTATCTCTGTGACGACAGTCAATCGATTAAAGAATTTTCAACTTATTTAAATAATTACGACTTATTATCAATCAATAAATCGGCCAGAACTATAGTGACGGCCATACGAAGAAAAACAAAACAACAAACGGTTACCGAAGCCTTTTTACATGAATACCAACTCAATTCCCAAGAGGGTATTATTTTAATGGGAATGGCAGAAGCCTTGCTACGAATTCCTGATGCAGCAACCCAAGATCTGCTCATCAGAGAAAAGCTGACCAGTGCGAAGTGGCACAAGCATCTTAACCATAGCCCATCATTTTTAGTCAACTGTGCAACACAAGCGTTAGCATTCAGTGGCCGATTTGAACAAGAAGGACTTCCCACCGTTACAGAATGGTTGTCAATATTTAATAATCTGACGATACGTTTAGGGAGTCCATTAATTCATGTGGCTATAAAAAAGGCCATGCGCCTTTTAGCCTATCGATTTATTCTGGCTCAATCTATGGACTCAGCACTTAATTACTGCCAGCGACATAAAAACTACTTATATTCATTTGACCGACTCGGTGAAGCGGCCTTAACAACCATCGATGCCGCTCGCTATTATCAAGACTATCTCGATGCGATCGAACAACTAAGCCAGCAATCGAATGGTACTCATCTTATGAGAAATCCGAATATCTCGGTTAAACTCTCAGCGCTTTATCCACGTTATGAACTCAATCATTACCATCGAGCTATTACTTCACTCACTCAGCAGTTACTAACCCTAGCGAATAAAGCACAACAGGCACAGATCACATTAACTATCGATGCTGAAGAGTCGGAACGGTTAATGATGTCACTGGCAATATTTTCGAACGTTTTTAACCATCCTGACCTGAAAGACTATGAGGGACTCGGGCTTGCGGTACAGGCTTATCAGAAACGATCGATTGCTGTCATCCACTGGCTTAGCGCTTTAGCGCAACACCGGCATAAAATTATCCCCATACGCCTAGTGAAGGGAGCCTATTGGGATTATGAGATCAAGCAAGCCCAGCAACAGGGACTTGTCGATTATCCGGTTTTTACTGAGAAAATAATGACCGATTGTTCTTATCTGGCCTGCGCACAACTTATTTTATCGCAGCCCAACGTTTTTTATCCTCAATTTGCCACCCATAATGCCCACACCATCGCTGCAATTTATTCATTAGGGAAAAACCATACACACTATGAATTCCAACGTTTATACGGGATGGGCGAGCAACTGTACGATGAAATCATGACCGTTAAGCGATGGCCAGTACCTTGTCGAATCTATGCTCCTGTGGGTTCTTATAAAGACCTGTTACCTTACTTGGTGAGAAGACTACTTGAAAATGGTGCTAACACATCATTTATCAGTCTTTTAGAGAACCCCGAGATCCCGATTGATGATGCTATCGCCGACCCTATTTCTAAACTAAAAGCACAGCCATTCCCTTTTAAAGCTAAACTAATACGACCCCCTAAATTATTTGGGAAAAAACGGAAAAATTCTCACGGCTTAAATTTAAATGATATTGACGTTATTAATACCATTCAACTGCAATTAAAAACGATTGCGAAGACTCAACTCACAGCAGCACCCTTAATTAACGGTCAATACTACAGTGGCCCGAACAAAACCATACTCAATCCAGCCAACTCAAACGATACCGTTGGTCTGGTCACTTATAGTAATTCTCTGGCTATAACAGCGGCATTAAATTATGCCTCTGATGCCTGTTTTCAGTGGCAAAAAGTCGCCATCAAAAAAAAAGCAAAATACCTTCTCAATGCCGCCAAATTACTCGAAAAATACCGTATTGAATTGGTATCAATCTGTATTCGCGAAGGAGGGCGAACAGTAGTTGATGCCCTTAATGAAGTAAGAGAAGCAGTTGACTTTTGTCATTATTATGCCCAAATAGCCACCGAAAAACTGAGTCACCCGATTATCTTACCGGGACCAACCGGTGAACAGAATAGTTTGGCGCAAACCGGGCGCGGTATTTTTATCTGTATTAGTCCTTGGAATTTCCCTATAGCAATATTTATAGGTCAAATTACCGCCGCATTGATTGCCGGTAATACGGTTATTGCCAAACCGACGCAGTTAACTTCTCTCACAGCAATGAAATGCATTAATATTCTTCATGAAGCGGGCATTCCGGTCTCCGTATTGCATTTTTTGCCTGGACCTGGGCATTCAATAGGTCAACAATTATTAACGGACAAGCGTATAGCCGGTGTCGCCTTTACTGGGTCAAGTGAAACGGCTCAAAAAATCAATCAACAACTCGCTAAACACCATAAAAAAATAATACCTCTGATTGCTGAAACGGGCGGTCAAAATGTCATGATAGTTGATAGTTCAGCGCTTCCCGAACAAGTCACGCGTGATGCCATCACCTCAGCATTTAATAGCGCCGGGCAACGCTGCTCAGCGCTTCGGGTCTTGTTCATACAAGAAAATATTGCCGACACCCTGATCGCGCTATTAATTGGCGCTATGAAAACCCTAACCCTTGGCAACCCACGCTGCTTTCAAACAGATATTGGTCCTGTCATTACAAGCCAAGCATATCTCCAGTTATCAGATCATATTAAAAGTATACAAACACAGGCAACGCTGCTTTATCAGGTTCCTGTTTCTGATCAATTAACGAAAGGACATTATTTTGGTCCTTGTCTTGTTGAAATAACCTCGTTAAAGCAATTAGAAAAAGAAGTCTTCGGCCCTGTTCTGCATATAGTTCGTTATCACCCGAAACAATTAAATCAAGTTATTGCTGATATCAATGCAACCGGTTATGGATTAACATTAGGCATTCATAGCCGAATTGAATCATTCATTGATCAGATCAAACAACAAACACACGTTGGCAATATCTATATTAATCGCAACATGATAGGTGCCGTTGTAGGTGTTCAACCCTTTGGTGGAATGGGTCTTTCAGGCACCGGTCCGAAATCGGGCGGTCCTAATTATCTTACCCGTTTTGCTATCGAAAAAACGTTTTCGATTAATGCTTCTGCCATTGGAGGAAACATTGATTTACTCACCCAAAAATAACATATTGCCAAAATCTTCATTTACATAACAGCACAATTCTAATCCTCTGGGAGTCACAATCAGTTCCCTGTCCACAGCTGCTGACATTTGAAAATATAACGGAATTATGACTCTCTGGTCAGGTCAAAGTAGATAAGAGGTGCACTATGAAATTCTTACCTATTTTAACTGGTTTTGATCAGCTCTATCATTGTTGTAGTGATGACCTTTATTACTATAATGACCAGCCTTTTTCCGGCGTGATCCTTACTTACTTTAAGGGCAACGTTAAACAATCACAAACAACCTGTACCAAGGGTCGTATACAAGGCCGCTACCAGGCGTGGTATATAAACAGCAACCTTAAAGTAACGGGTAATTATCAAGACCACCAGGAAACCGGGCTCTGGACTTTTTATCATGACAACAATGCAATCGCCAGAACAGGCTATTATCATTGTGGCAGTAGAGTCGGGTACTGGAAAACATGGGACAAACAAGGAAGAACGCTGTGGTCAGGCGAGTTCCATTCTAATGACCTAGTGAACACCTTTTATTACCAAAGAAAACAATTTCTAAATTAAATAGCTTTCATGGGCCCGCTTTCAGGTCATGGCAATCATTCAAACACTGGGTATTGCATCAAACCTAGGCGGCCCTCTCAATCAATACAGTAATGCTGCAGAATTATTACGCGAAAACATTCATTATTACGCTACTGAATTAGAACACCCACAATTACAGTGGCACATGGTCTACCCAAAGAGAGACGGCACAAAATACGCTAAACTTCGACACCTCAACAAAACAATCAGTCAATACACGCGTTACTGGTCTGAATCTAACATTCCCTTTCTGGTCATCAGTGGAGACCATTCTTGTGCTATGGGAATCTGGTCCGGGGTATTACAAAGCCTGAAACATCAACGAGATTTTGGCTTAATATGGTTAGATGCGCATATGGATGCACATACTTACTTTACATCACCCACACAAAACATTCATGGAATGCCTATTGCTGCCTTATTAGGTACGACTGACAAGCAATTGGCTCACCTTTATCCGGGTAATAAATTTATAAAACCAGAGAACTTGGTTTTAATGGGAATACGTAGTTTCGAAGCGCAAGAATATAAGTTACTCAAAACACGGGGCATTAAAATTATTTTTTCAGATAGCATTAACGATTTTTCACAAAACTTATTGTCCGTTGCGCAACAGCTTAGTCTAAAAACTGAGGTTATTGGTATCAGTATTGATCTGGACTTTGTCGAACCCTTGGAAGCACCTGGCGTTGCCACACCGGTAGCACATGGCATTAAAGCCCAAGAACTTATTAACGCCCTTAAACTTATCAATCATATGCCTAAAATTGCAGGCTTAGAGATAAGTGAATTTTATCCACAAAGTGATAAAAAAAATAAAACCCTAGAGCTCATGAAAAAAATAATTTTTACCTTCTATGACCGTAAAAGCCCATAAAGATCTTTCGGGTTATCCAATTCAGGTAATAACTCAAAATCGGTTCCTAGCTGTAATTCATTTGCTAAGCCATAAATCATGGTAAGTATTGAGAAATCTTCTAAGGCAAAACCAACAGAATCAAATACTGTTATTTCAGTATTATTTTCACGCCCGGCTTTAATCTCGCAAACTAACTGCCATAATTCAGCATAAATATCAGCAGCACTACATTGTTGTATATCCCCTTCTACTATGCTTTGCAATGTATGTTCAACCACGACTTTTGCATTCATCATTAATTCACGACTCAATTCTGTTTTCCCAGGGCAATCACCACCAATCCCCTGTATATAAGTTCCCGGTGCCAACTGATCTAGTGTAAATAAACATTGCTTTTTTTTAGCTGCGGTTGCCGTCACAATCATATCAGCCCCATAAATCGCCTCAGCAACATTTAGACACGGTTTAAGCGCAAAAGCAGAATCTGCGAGATTAGTTGCAAACTTCTCCATAGCCTTGTAATCCGTATCATAATACCGTACCTCACGTATGGGAAATAAATGTGCTAATACAATTGTTTGAAATTCAGACTGTGCCCCNTTGCCAATAATAGCAAGCGACTGTGAATTATCACGCGCTAAATATTTTGCAGCTAACCCGCCTGTTGCAGCGGTTCTAAGTGCTGTCAATAAGGTCATATCACTTATCATTAAAGGATAACCTGTCGCTACTGAACTTAATTGACCAATAGCGACAACATTCAGTTTCCCGTGGTCCGTGTTTTCAGGATGACCATTAACATATTTAAAGGTATAGTACTCCTGATCCGAACAGGGCATGAGTTCAATCACCCCATGCGCGAAGTGCGTTGCCTGCCGGGCTGATTTTTGAAAATCAGGCCAACGATGAAAATCTGTCTCTAACGTTTTTACTAAACGTCGCAGAAAATCTTCGAACCCCAATGTGGTTATTATTGCCTGAATATCTGAAATGGTAAGGATTTTCATAGTGTCACCTTATCCCTGTTGAGAGTAATCAGAAGATCCTTACTGAGTATTCTATTGGGTCATACTCCTTAAAAAAGTTATGCCATATGTTATCTCTAGAACCCTTAATTTCTTAATGGTTTACCGACGCTTAACATATGTTCTAATCGAGATTGCGTTTGAGTCTGTTTAACCAATGCCATAAAACCTTGCAATTCTAAATTCAGTAACTGCTTTTCATCTACGGAATCAGTTATATCACAACCGTCCCCACTGATAACTTGAGCTAATTGATGCCCGATAACAAGATCATAATCGCTTGCNTTACCAACAAGTTGAAACCCTCTTAAGGCTATGTCAAGCGTGACTCTGGCGCTTGGACCCGGCAATATAAATACCGGAGCTTTGGGTGGCTGATAGCCATCAGTCATAACCAATGCTTTAACCTTGGCATTATTTAATAGTCGTTGTCTGTTGGGGGTAATGCCATCTGTTGAGGATAAAAACTGACGTTCTTGAGCCTCTATAGCAGACCTAGAAACCTCGGCCATAGCAATGGTTTTAAATACCTTAATAATGGCAGGCACCGGTCCCATGGTCTTTCTGGCTTTATGTAAGCACCGGTGTAAATACTCTTTACAACCGCCCCACCCTGGAATTAAGCCAACACCCACCTCAACCANGCCCATATAAAGCTCACTGTGTGCTTCTATCGCATCACAGTGTAATAACACTTCACACCCTCCCCCCAGCGCTAACCCAGAAGGTGCTCCAACAACAGGGAAAGGTGCATATTTAAGTGCACGGAACGTTTCCTGCCCTTCAGTTATCATCACTTCAATATCATGCCAGGATTGATGATTAATCGCTGTCGTCAAGAGCTTTAAATTAGCGCCGACAGAAAAGTTATCCGCCTCGTTATAAATGACCAAAGCAATAAATTCCTGTCTGATTTTGTCGATACTTTGTCGTATCAAAGAAAGCGTGTCAAAATCCAGTGCATTCATTTTGCTATGAAATTCTAAACAAACAACACCATCACCTAAATCCCATAAACTAGCCGAACTATTTTCTAAAACAGCACTATTTTGTTGTTTAATATCACTTAAGCTTAATATCCCGGGTGGAGTTATGATCGCTTGATAGTGTCCCTCTGGTGTTAAGAAACAAGGCTTTTTCTGAACCAGATTATATAAGGAGCGTTTATGTTTAAGTACCGAGGGAATAGCTCTACCTTCTGATTCAAGGCGCTCAACAAACCAGGGAACCNTTAATTTATCGAGCAATTCAAAAGGACCGAATTGCCAATGGTAGCCAAGGGTCATTGCACTATCAATATCGGTAATATTATTGGCAATGTCTACTAAAATATCGGCACTGTAACAGACTGTGTTTGACAGCACCTCCCAGCAATAACGGCCGATAAGATCATCGGTTAATAATAAGGTTTGCAGTGATGAAGTTGTTGTCTGTAAATCATTAACCGTTAAGGGTTTAGTGCTGATGTGGTATTGACCGGTTTTTAAATTAATAGATTCCTTAATACGCTGACCATCCGTTGTGTTTAAACGGTAAAACCCTCCTTTACCCTTACGTCCGGTATACCCTTTAGCAATCATTTCATTGACCAGATCAGGTATATGACTAATCTGATGGAAAGCATCCGTCTCAGGCAGTGCTTTTTTCATACTCAGCATAATAGCGGGCATCAAATCCAGACCCACAAGATCGAGGAGACCAAAAATACCTGTTTTAGGTATTCCAAACGGTTGCAAGGCAGCATCTGCTTGTTCAATTGTCAGGCCCATCGCTATTGCACTGTTCATACCACACTGTAACCAGTAAATACCGATACGATTGGCAATAAATCCGGGTGTATCATTACAATAAACAATGCCTTTACCTAACTGATGATCCGCAAATTCAATAACAGGTTGTACCAGCGCTGGTTGAGTCGTAGAAGTAATAACCACTTCCAGTAATGGCATATAACGGGGTGGATTAAAAAAATGACTGATAAAAAATCGTCGTGTGAATGTTTCCGGTAGGCCATCAATCAACACTGACACTGGCAGTGTTGAAGTATTTGATGAAATCACCGTATCCGGTGCACAGAGCAAATTTAATTTCTGGTAGAGATTATTTTTAATTGCAGGGTCTTCGACAACCGCTTCAATAACCCAGTCTACTTCTGCTACTTTATCCAAATGGTCTTCTATATTACCCGGGGTAATTAACCGCGCATTAGCGGGCTTCATGAAAGCGGCGGGTCGAACTGATAACAGCCGTTTAATAGCTGTCTCGGCCAGCTGATTTCTATTGCGGTTATTTTTTAACACAATATCCAGCAAATACACCGGAATGCCAGCATTACTTATATGCGCAGCAATACTTGCACCCATAACACCCGCGCCGATAACGGCTACTTTTNAAATAGCCATTAGATTGCCTCCAAAATAGTTGCAATTCCCTGACCACCGCCAATGCACTGTGTTGCTAAGGCATAACGCTTATTTTCGCGTTGTAATAAAATGGCTGCCTTTCCCGTTATCCGTGCGCCGCTCGCTCCTAAGGGATGTCCCAGTGCAATGGCACCGCCATCCATATTTAAAATATTTTCTGGAATTGATAAATGTTCCAAAACGGCTAATGATTGTGCCGCAAAGGCTTCATTTAATTCTACAACCCCCAAATCATGTAATTCTAACCCAGCACGTTGGAGTACTTTTTCAGTTGCGGCGACAGGCCCAATACCCATAATTTCAGGGGCACAACCTGAAACTGCAGTACTTTTAATGCGGGCTATTTTAGGTAAATTATTTTGGTCAGCATACTGTTCACTGCAAACCAGTACGGCCGCAGCGCCATCGGTTAAAGGAGAAGCCGTCCCCGCCGTAACACTTCCTTTTTCAAGAAAAGCCAAGGGTAATTCAGACAATATCCTTTCAGTGGTATCAGGGCGAATACAACCATCCTGATTAATCGGCATTGCCTGTGGCGTTGACGTAATTGGAATTATTTCATCTTGAAAAAATCCTTTTTGTTGTGCGATAGTTGCTTTCGCATGACTTTCTACAGCAAATTGTTCTTGAGTCTCACGTGCTATCTGATATTCCGTCGCTAAATTTTCAGCGGTTTCTCCCATACTGATATAGGCTTCAGGGTAACGATCATAAAGGACGGGATTAGGTAGACTATTATAACCGCCCATAGGAATACGAGTCATTGATTCAACACCGGCACAAATAAATAACGAGCCCGCATTCATTTCAATAGCCCCTGCAGCAATATGGATGGCTTGCATCGAAGAGCCACAGAAACGATTAATTGTCATCCCCGAAACTGAATGCGGTAATTTAGCCAAATGTACGACAATACGTCCTAAATTAAGCCCCTGCTCCCCCTCAGGAAAAGCACACCCTACAATCAAATCTTCAATATCAGCCACATTCACAGCGGTCTTATCGACTAATCCCATGACAACTTGTGCAATTAGATCATCCGGCCTAGTAACCGCTAATTGGCCCTTGAATGCGGGCGTAAAAGGTGATCTACAGTAGCCCGCAATAATTGCTTTATTCATGCGTGTTTCTCCTTTTATTAATGGCTCAGGCTGCGACGTAAAACTTTTCCGACAGCCGTTTTCGGTAATGATGATTTAAATTCAATAGCGCGTGGTAACTTGTAATCAGTTAGATGATGTTGGCAATAATGCATTAACTGTGCTTTATCTAGTGAGGAGTCATTCCTAACGACAAAAATCTTAACCGCTTCACCAGAATGTTGATCCGGTATTCCTATGGCACCACATTCACTCACTTGTGGATGCGCACATACAACCGACTCAATTTCATTTGGATAAACATTAAAACCAGAAACTAAGATCATATCTTTTAAACGGTCGACTAAATATAAAAACCCCTTGCTATCAAATTTTGCAATATCACCGGTCTTTAGCCAACCGTGTTCAGAAAGTGCCAATTGCGTTTCATCAGCATGCTGCCAAAAGCCGACCATAACTTGTGGCCCACGGATAAATAACTCCCCTTTTTCACCAACTGGAAGCAATTGGTTATTTTCATCACGAATCTCACATTCGGTAGAAGGCAACGGTTGACCAATACTGTTCGAAAAGTCAGGCCCCTTTAATGGATTAATGGTCACCGCAGGTGATGCCTCAGTGAGTCCATAGGATTCGACTAAGGTACAACCCGTGTGTTTTTTCCATTGCCGTGCGATATGTTCCCGTGTAGCCATTCCTCCAGCGACACTTAATTTTAAAGCCGAAAAATCNATTTGGTAAAAATCAGGGGCCTGTAAAAGCGTATCAAACAAGGTATTAACNCCGGTAATACAGGTAAATTTTTTCGCCTTAATACTTTTTATCANGAAAGAGACATNACGTGGGTCACTGATTAAAACATTCTCAGCGCCTAATTTCATAAAACACAATAAATTCGCGGTTAGTGCAAAGATATGATAGAGCGGCAATGCCGTAATAACAATTTCACTCCCGGCAGTTAATTCCTTTTCAACTATGTTTTCCTGGGTAATCCAATTGTCAATCTGCGCCAAATTACTCAACATATTTGCATGACTCAGCATAGCGCCTTTTGAGACACCCGTTGTTCCTCCCGTATATTGTAAAAATGCAATATCGTTCAAATCAATGCTCGGCATTTCAAACAATCGTTTTTTCCCTGAAACCAGTGTGTCATTTAAATAAACGGCTGTTAGTAAATTAAATTCCGGCACCTTTTTTTTAATATATTTAAGGGTAAAATTAATGACCCCTGATTTAGGCCAAGAGAAAAAATCACCCATTTTGGTGATGACAATATGTTTTACCGCTGTCTGTGAAGCAACAGATTCAAATAACCGCCCGACACTCTCGAATAAAACCACGACTGTTGCGCCGGAATCATTCAACTGATTTTTTAATTCTCTCGCACTATAGAGGGGGTTCGTATTAACGACAATGTGCCCTGCCCTGAGAATTCCAAATAACACGACAGGGTATTGCAAGCAATTAGGCAATATAATTGCAACCCGTGAGTGCCGTTCTAAATTCAGTGACAACAAATAACTGGCAAAAAAACGGCTGTTTTTTTCAAGACCAGAATAACCCAGTTTCAAACCCATATGAGAGAATGCAGTATGGCCCTTATACTTCTGGGTTATTTGCTCCAAAAAATCCACCAAGGAAGTATAAACCAGAGGTTTAATAAATTCCGGGACCCCATTTGGATAGTGTGCTAGCCATGGCTTAGCCATCATACTACCTTCTTAAATTCCGTTAGCACTGCCATTTCTTCTGAATTATGACGGTCTTTATAAGCATAGGCATCGTGGACAAAATCTTCAATCCGTTGCCAAATATTATCGCTGTTTTTATATAAAATTCCGTGATGATCAGCATGAATAATATGTAATGCCTTCTCATCGGTTATTAATTTATTTAGGATAATATCTGCACTTTTTATGGCGACAATAGGATCATTTTTAGAATAGATAAGTAAGGCTGGAATCTTTATTTCCGGGAGCACTATCAATAACTCATGAATTAAACGCCTCAATTCATACAAACTACGCACTGGAATTGAACGATAGTTAACCGAAGCATTCTCGGGATCATTATGTAAAAAAGGTTTAACCCCCTCAAGACTTGAAACCCAGCTAACTAACCGATTAGTCCCGTGTAATAAAGAGGCCAACATCATTTCTGAATTGACAAAGTGAACCGGTACAGAAACGGCGACTACAGCAATAACACGGGGTTTCTTTTCTGCTGCAAGTTTGAGTACCAAAGCGCCTCCCGTTGAAAATCCAATGAGTACAATTTGATTGACTAAATGTTCCAAAATCTCATACGATTGAGTAACTGAGTCATACCAATCTTCAGCCGTTCGCGTTCTTAAATCATGAGGTGATGTTCCATGACCTTTAATACAAACACCTAAAACCGTATAGCCTTGTTTATAGAGTTGCTCAGCTAAACCACGTACTTCTGCCGGGGAAGCCAATAACCCATGAACTAATAAAGCACCGCAACCGTTTTTCTTCTTTGGCATCAGTAAAAAAGGGCTGGGGTCAGCCGCGGTGTTTTCATATTGATTAATATCATCAAATTGTGGCTTTGAAAAATAATTCTTATCCCATTGTCGGGATACACATTGATCATCAAATAATGTTAATGCTAATTGCTTATTAGAAATCTTTTCCGCATCTTTAAATGCTTTTCTGAGTGCTTTGCCAATTCTGGTAAGCGGTGCAACCTCATTTTGATAAACGGCAACCAAGTTCTCCATTCGGATAGTTAATAGGTCATGTGAGTCATTTAATTTTTCTTTTAAAAAATAATTTGTTTTATCTTCTTCTATTAAATTCTGTCTTTTTGCAACTGCAAAGAAATTCAATAATCGCGCATTTTCCCCGCTGAGTAATTTTTGATATTCTTCGCTATTCAGTAAGCTTGAATGGAAGCGTAAACCGTCGTGTTTCTGTAGTGCTTTAATACCCAGATATAAGGCCTTATAGAACTGGTCCTTTTTAACTTCAAATTGACCTTTTTGATAACAAAAAATAATCAGTGTTGCAGCTAAATGACTTAAATTAACGGTTACATTGGCATATATTATTTTCATATACTGATTGCGCGTTGCCTTAGCATTTTTTCTGAAATACTGGCCTAATACTTTCTGTTTGAAATACTTAGGTTTTTGATGCAGTGCAAACACATCGTCAAGTGAATTAAATTCAGAAGCAACCAATTCCAATAAACTGTGATTCCATGGATGCCAAACTCGATAAGGGTCAATCATTTGACCCATCGTGACATCCATATCAGTATCTCTGGAAATAATGTTACCTTCTACTAATAACTCCTCTGTTTGTTTTAGCGTTAATCCACCCGAAATAAACTCAACCGCTTTTAACAACACGTTTTCAGATGACCGAATCGGATAAAAAGTTATATTAGAAGGGACTATTAATGTTGGCTTGGCTACTGACATAAGTAACGCATCCATATTTTCAAACTCTAATGTTTCTTGCCAATACATTAATTTACTGACGTTCTTTTTCCGGTAAGCATTTCTAACGGTGGCTTTAAACGCTTCAATGCCTTGGGCCAAAACCGCAGCGCCGGTGTGTTGTTTACGAATAACGCCAGACATTTGGTCAAACATTTGAAATGTTCCAGAATCGTCCATTACTCTGTGGTCTTTAACCATGCCCCCCTCAGGAAAAATAATAATTTTTTTTCCGTGTAATATCTGCTTTGCTAATAGAGGAAATAGCCGTTGGTGGTCATGCGGAATAACCCCTAATTTCTTTAAATAGGTTGATAAAATACTGTCATCGTCAAAAAACTCACCTGAGGCTATCGACCAACAATAATCTCCACTGGTCTCATGGATAAGGTACTGGGGGATAAATGTTTCAATACGTGAAAAGTGATTGAATAAGAAGATACTCCCTTGCTGAATTTGGTCACTCTCAGCATGAAGTTTAATATTGACTTTCAACATCTTTCTAAGCGTACGAAAAGCCCTCAATGACCAATCGTAAGTGGTCTTATCTATCTCGAACCATTGATCTTCATATTTCTGCTCATTCATAACAAACCTCGCATTATGAAGTGAAACTCTCAATATTTATAAATCAGTCTAGTGCGCTTAGTATTTGGATATAAGCCAATACTTATAGTTCAAATTTGATTGCTTCAAATGCTCTAAATAAAGGACAAAATTTAACATCAAAGGACGCTTTTAATATTTGGTTAATACACCTAAAACCGGATGCGCGTAAAAATACAAACGATCCTTACAACACTGAAGTGACGTTACTATTAGCACTAATCTGCCAAGCTATCATAATATTCTCAGAGCCTTAGTGAGACTTTACAATAAAAAAATAACGGTATTAATAAGGTTTATTAAATGCCAACTTATCAAAAATTTTGCTTCACTCCATTGCTTTCAGGATGACGTTCACAAGTTGCATCTATAAGTTGGGGTGTTTCCTCTGACAGCGCACTATCAAACCTCTTAGAAGTGACAACTTTCCAAAGATGTCCTGATGTTGCTTGCGAGTAAAGGCGCTGTATTTGAGCTGTTTTTCCTTTTCTCAGCCATATAATTTTCTAACCCGTGTGGTGATTAAATACGTTAACCTCTGATTTTTCGAGTCTCATGCCATCCCATCCGTACAAAAAGATAATTTGATTAACTGTGACTACGCTTTTTATCGTCTGACCAAAATGATTGTAAATAATAAGACAATACTGCAACGCTACCCACCAAAATTGGAATTAATGCAATCGTTAAAATAAACCAATAAAAACTTTCCACACTAAACCTCCCATTACTAAAGCACTTTAGATGTTTTTTTAAAATCAAAAGTTCCTTGGCTTTAACTTTTTAAGATAAAACTTAAAACAACGTAGCCATAGAATTGCGAGTAACAGGGTAATGATATTAAGCCATACCATACATCTTAACGCTGAGGGTTAGTCCGTTCAAAAAGTACCTTGGTGTTAATTAAATCCTAAAATTTTTTTACAACGACAAGTTTTAAAGCGCACATTCTATGATGATAGCAAAAAAAATTAACTAATGACCCGAAAGGTAAGATTNACTCGCTCACCTTGACATTTACTTTTTGGTATCTCATGAAGCCAGTTATCCTGAGTCGCTCCTTTCATTAACAAATAACTACCATTAATTAATTCAAGGTGTCTTCTTTGCTTGGTCGATTTGTGTTTAAGTTTAAACCGCCGAGACTGACCAAAACTAACAGAGCCAATTACCGGATGCCGTCCAAGCTGACATTCATCATCACTGTGCCATGAAACGCTATCAGTACCGGACCGATATCTATTGAGTAGTACACTATTAAATTTAACCCTTGAAACAGACTCAATCTTACTTTTAATTTCTTCCAAAACCGCTATCCACGGTAGTGATTGCACAGTAATTCCTGAGTAACGGTATGTCTTATTGGGATCACCATACCATGCNGTTAATCTTGGCAGGTTATAGGTCTTACCATAGAAAGAAATTCGTTCTTGTTTCCATTGAATCTCATCTAATAGAGTGACCATAAACTTNCGTGATTCAGATTCATTAAAAAAATGTTTATACAAGGTAATATCACTTTCTGGTAAATCAATACTTGTAGCGCGAAGTTCCTGATTATCTACCAAAGAATCATAGGGTCTGCTGCGCATTTGATTAGCCTGGTTACATTCGATTACTGTACTGCAATAAAAAAATCAATTTGTACAAAAATGAGGTCCGTTAACGTCCTCACTTATAATTTAAGGAACTACTCGCAAAATTATTTTTTTAAAACAGCATCATTCCCAGTGAAAATTATACCCCATTTTTTCGTTACATTTCACAAGAGGCATAACAGCAAATAACAACAACATTAAACACAATAATTTATTCATAATTAAACCCTCTTCAAGTATGATTGATAGGATGCTAATACTAAAAAAGTTCGTTATTTATCTTTTAATTTTTATGCTTTTTTCTATCTTGCCCTTACAAACCTTATAGCAAAGAAAACCGTTAGTCATGACTAGAAACAGATGACCGCTTAACCTCTACTTTATACTGAAAAGTTTTCAAATTTAAAGGCAATAAATTCATCTAACCACTTGATCTGCTAAAAAAATTTAAGCTTAAAATTAAACCAATATGCTTATTAATTCCGATAAAAATCTTACGCCTAATACTGAATGATTTATTATCATCTTTATTTTAATGGTGGTTACAGAAATACTCTTTATTTTAGGGGCTACGCTAATGAATCACAAAAACCGTAAAGAACCACACCCATCGGGCACAGATGTTAAAGAAAACCCCGTTACTGTTCAAACAAAATCACCACGTACCAAGCCACAAATTTACCAAAAGGCAACATCCACACCCAGTACCGATGAAACCGTATCGGGCACAATTAAAGACCTATTCTCAAAAACAGTTTTCCTCAACCTTGAAGAACACTTAGAGCATATGGAGTTAACCGCGCAATCAGTCTTAGAAAAAGCTAACATCCCCACAGACAATTCAGTAGCTACCAATGATGGCTATACCATACCCAAAGAAATTGCTAAATCTAAATTTGGGGAATCCTCCGATGAATATTATGCAGGTTCAGTATTATTTTTTTGCTCACATATAAGAAACGCCGTAAAAAAAGGCAATTCAGAAGCGGCGGCACTATTTTCTTTGCAAGCAACTACTTTTTATCAAGCGCTTTTAATTGACCCCTATGCATACGCAATCGGACTAAAAATACTAAGTGAGAAAAAAAACCAAGACTGGATAACCCGAGCTATCGCTATTATGAAAAAAGAAGGCTACACTGAAAAACAATTGATCAGTCATTCAAGAACCGTTACATTCAGTAAGTTGGCCCTTTTAGTCGTAGCAGATCAAAGCCGATCCGGATTAAAAGCCGATAATAAAGAAGTGGTTAGACAAGCATTAATTTCTTATTTTAAATCCTGAACCTAACTGCAGTCATGCACTAATCATATTTGCAAATAGCGTCGTAATCCAATTCAACACGATCAACCCTGATGACGACTATTCAACTCACCCTATGTTGTCATTATGCACTGAAATCATAGCCTCTATTAAGGTATCCTTTACCCACGACTCTATATCTTAGTATAGGTTTCACAACGAATGAATAGCTTTTGTATGGCCTCTTTATCACGTCCAAATAGACACGGTACTGCGCGCCTATATTCATAATAAAATCCGGTAGTTTGTTGCTCATAGGAACGTGTTGCTAACCAAACAGGTGTTTGGGCCGCTTGACCTGGGGTTTCATGGCCACCAAACCCAAGATTATGACTCAAGGTAGAATTCACGTCACCCGGATGACAGGAATTAACATGGATTCGGTAAGGTTTTAGCTTGTCCGAAAAGGCAACAGATAACATCCGATTGGCCTGTTTTGATTGTCTATACGCGGTGTCGTTATGATAAGGTCGCTTATTAAATTCTAAGTCATTTAAATCTAAACCACCGGCCCAATAACTAGCCACATTAATAATCTGTGCCGAGCCCGAGTTTTTTAATATATCAGTAAAAGCTTTTACCATCCAAAAATAACCCAACACATTGGTAGCCATCTGTAATTCGATACCTTCACGGGTTTCCTGACGTCTGCGCGGTGCAGAAGCAGCGTTATTAATGAGTACATGTAAGGGCCCTGACCAACGTTCAGCTAACTGACAAATATCATGATAATTACTTAAGTCAACTAACGCAGAGAAAATACTTAAATTACCCGTTAACTGTATAATTTCATTAATAACTGATTTCGCTTTATCTTTATTTCGGCAAGCTAATACTACGGTATGATTGTGATCAATTGCACATTGTATGGCAATCGCTTTACCAATGGCACCGGTTGCGCCGGTTACTAAAAAAACCTGTTGACTCATTGCTTATACTCTAGTTTTTCTAAATAAATTTAGAAGGGTAAATAAACCACTGCATTTTGTTTAAACAAAGGAATAAGTAGTCGATTTCGCTTGCTATCAACACCCAGGTCAGCAGGCGCGTCAAGAGCATCTGCAAACAGTGAATAGGTATTATCTTCATTCAACGCATAAATAGCCGAGCCACCCCAACTGGAGAATAAAAATCGGCCATCATCGAGTTTAACTAATCCGTCTAAACCACCACTCGGAGGTGTGGGCAATATTTTTTGTTTTCCTGACCGTGTGATATGGATCATTCTTCCTGAGTTGAAGGTCACTACCTGTAATCCATTGCCATTATCCCATAGCCCATTAGGCGCACCCATTTTTTCATCCTTTACTACNAGTTCATAGCGGCCATTACCCCAAACTTTATAAATAGCATCAGTCCCTGTTGGTTTGAACGCCGCATTTAAACCACTGTCGGTCACATAAACAAAATCACCCTGACCCGGAGTAATACCATTTAAGAAAGTACTGCCGGCAATTGTTATCGATTTTTTTTGCTGCCCATCGGGGAGACTAAATATCTGTATCTGATTAATATCGGTCACATAAAGTAAATTATTAATGATTGACGCGCCTTTCGGAGCATGCAATGTTGTGCCGGGTTTTGCCCCATCAAGCCATTTAAGCTCAATCACTTTTCCATCCGGGCTTAATTTTGAAATAAACCCATTACCATCTTTCGCCAGTGGATGTCCGTTAATATTAGTTACCAAATAAACATCTTCATGTGAATTATATTCAACCGATTCAGGCGTTAAAAAACCCACATTTTCGATGAGTCTANGGTTATTTGTTTCATTAGCTGAAACNATGAATGAGCCCATCAACATAAAAAGTAAAATTATTTTTGTTGGTTGTTTTAACGTTTTCATACTTACTCCGACAAGTTATTAAACAATTTATAACTGCTTATTTAAAACAAACTTAAATTACAATCTACAATCACCTTGTTCAACTATTAAGAAGGTGTAAAAACACGCCATGTGTAGCCTAATCATTCAACATATTGTCTCAGTGTGAGAGTATTGCCACGTTGTGTGAAATCAAGGTGTTTTAAAAAAGTCATCCCCAGCAAAATAACATCTTCATGCGTATTGGGGTTTATTGAGGCACCTACTTCGCGTATTTCAATAGTTCCGATGGAAATATGATCAAGACGTGTCGCGTACGTAGAAACGGTACCATTAGCAGTTACTGAATGAGTTTTCTGCCCTGTTTTTAACCCAATTTTTTCAGCAATATGAAAAGGAATAACAACATTGGTGGCACCGGTATCTAATAAAAAGATAACTGTCGTATTATTAATTGTACCTGAGCTTAAATAATGGCCCTCACGATTTCTTTGTAAGCGTACTTCCTTAAAATTATCTGAATCAGTATAAGCATTGGTAACCTGATTAGGATTGTGTTGTTCTTTAAGAAAACCATCAAAAAAAAACATCAGAATAATCAAAAAAAGAATCCACATGATCGTTAGCATAAATGCGCCCATGCGTTTTTGTTCAGTGTGCAATTGTTGTTGTTCGTCGTCCATTTAAATTAGGTTGAATAGTGATGATGAAAAGATTGAAACTTATGAAAAGATCATCACTTTTATAAATTTAATTATTTCATTCTATTGGTGAAACAGTTCATAGAAAATTAACTTAAATTAAACATTAGTTACCTTTAAAGCGATTGCAGGCATCAAGGTATACATATTGAGCTCGAAGTGATCCCTGTTGATACAAACCATCAAGGAAACATTTCTCGTCCTCAAGGTCTTCTTCTGATACATCACGCCACCAATGTTTAACGGGGCCTTTGTCACCATTGTGCCAACGATATTTACGTTCTCTCAGGGTGTCTTTAACTGCAAAAGGCGCACCCATCGCCTGTACCCGTACAGTACGCTTATCTGCCTCTACCAGTAAACTCTCAAAAGCCTGTGGCAACAAATGAAATAACCAAGCCATTGCTAAACAATCAATCGAGGCCCGGTGCCCTTCATAAAACCAGCCCAACCGTAACAATAAATAATCAAGCGCTAGACTTTTAAATCCTAACGATTTCCAATCTACCCCCTTAAATGAACAGGCCCATGGATAAGTACTTTGCTCTGGGAAGCGTTTTTCAAACATCTGTCGGTCAAACCATGCATTGTGCGCGACAATTAATGAAGCATTTTGCAGCCATTGTGTGACTACGCCCACATCTATTTTTTGCCCTTTAACCATGGCATTAGTAATCCCAGTTAGTTGCGTAATTTCTTCAGGAATAGGCTTGCCCGGATCATCGTATAAACTAATAACACCATCAATAGTGCTAATTTTACCGGCCGAAGGACTATATGACACAACAACCATTCCTAACTCGGTAATAACTTCTTCTTGAATATTAAGCCCAGTGGTTTCAACGTCCAATAAAACCAGTTTCTTTTCATCCCCAATGGGATCTGATAACTTTAGCGGCCAAGTAACGCCTTCCAAGGTTAAAGGAATACGTTCCAATAATTTAAAATCAGTCGTTCTGGATTGAATCTCAGATACGCGCTCTAATGGAAATTCTGTTTGTTGTTTGCTCATAAATTAATTCAGGTAACTATTGGTACAATAAAAATTCTAACTATTTTGGAATCAATTATCTAACTGCAGTTTCTTTAAAAACTGCAACCTTTAAACAATAATGCAGTACTTTTTTAAGAAACATCATAGATTGTTCATTGTGCCTTAATTCCAATAATCTGGCGTGCTTTTATAAAATAAATTTAGCTTAATTTAATTATCGATTCCCTCCTTTTATATTATGGCGGCATAGTTTAAATGGGTTAGTATTATTGATGATATCAATAGTATTTAACTCATAACGTCTCACACTAAGGAATGACTAAAATATTTTTACTTTTGTGAGCTACTAATTTAGCTTTTAAGCGTTAACAGCCACCCTCGCCCATAACATAGCAACTTTGCCTCCCAAAACCACTTCATCAGCCGGAAACTATCTGGGTTTTTGAAGTAAATACAAAGTTTTACAAATAAAGCATATCTTCTTGGTTAAATTGAGAAGATCATTTAAGCTCTAGTTTTGTGACTTTCTATGTGTTCGGTGCATTATCATGTCTGAAGTTAAGTTTTTTATTGGCCAAATTGTCCAACATCAACTATTTGATTATCGCGGGGTTATTATCGATGTTGACTACAAGTTTTTAGGCAACGATAAATGGTATGACGAAATGGCTCGTAGTCGACCACCTAAGGATCAACCCTGGTATCACGTTTTAGTTAATAATGGAATTCACCAAACTTATGTTGCAGAACGTAATCTTATGCTCAGTAAAAACGATGAACCGATCNATCATCCCTCTATAGAACGTTATTTTACCGGCTTGAAGAAAGGCTGTTATCAACTTAAAACTCAAATTAATTAAATCCCTAACCCCTCTTAACTTTTTTATAAGGAAACAACGCACTGTGTCCTATGGGCCAACAAAACCAGAGTTGTACTTATTTGGGGGATGAATTAGCCAACTATGGATTTAGTGACGCCTATCTTTTTGATCCTCTATACCATCATATTTTGGCACAGGTGTTTTATCAACAATCCATGCAAGAAAAACAAGCTTTCACAAAAATAGTGGCGCACTTGCCTCAGATGATAATTTTTACCCACCTTTGAACAAACAGAGCAGTTCTTGATAGCACAGAGCGTTGATATTATTCTCTTACAAGGTGGTGTTAACAGTATATCGGGAGAGCCCATTACTACAGTGTATCAGCGCATGCTGTGCGATCAAAGACTTTGTAAATTAACCAATGAAATGTGTGATGGTAGATTCTTAGCTATGAGAGGTTACGGTTATAACCAGACTATCCTGGGCCAGAATCGTTAGAAACATGACCTATAGATTTTAATTTTCTTGTTAACTTGAACCCATAATAGTTTGTTTTTTTCAGGAAACACTTTTTTTATTATCATAGTTATAAATGTATAATCGCTTTTCTCCAATAGCTTGCATTACTAAACCTTTGTTTTTTCTGAAGTTTTATAGCTCTCTCATTTACTTCAGGTGACTTATTTTGCAAAGATTTAGCTTGATTGCCCGGTTCTATATAGGCGCTTTTAGGTGCCTCTGCAGCTTGTAAATTACCCGCGAAAAAAAAACCAGTAGACACTAAAAAAACCATGCTCTTTCTACTATTAAACTTTTTCATAATAACTATCTTTATGTTAAGAAAAAAATAACGCTAAGACAGCTAATAATCACCGCCATCCAATGACACTTTTTGAAAACGGTTTCATTTTAACCACCATCTGACCCATTACGCAACAAATTTAAAATAAAAATCAAGTATGTAATATAANTTATTGTTTTATATNAATTTTTTTAATTAAAATACCCGTATAGAACAACGNTATTTTTTAGTTACGTCTTTTGCTAGCATCGTTTACATCCTGANAACCTTAGCTTCGACACAGAATTACGCCATTACCACTCAAACAAATAAATTGATAGAGAACCCAACTCTGGGCAGCTTTTCTACCTATAAAGTTTATTTTTTATGTTTTCAACAGCTATCAAAAACGTATGCTAATAATTAAAGCTAAAACTTAAATTAGCTATCACCACACGATTTTCCGTGCTGTTTACCACCCCCTCTGCCAGCATGGAGAACGAACGCGAGGGCTGGTAGTCTCCAGTAGGCCTAGGTAATACTTGAAACTGCTGTACGGAGCATCAGTGGAGATCTGGAATTACATCCGAAATGTCGTCGAGTCATTTGTGGTAGTACGGAGTCTGCATCGAGTTTACAATGATGTGGCGCAGTGATACGAACGCAGATACCATCTCTCAGTACCATGTTCAAGTCACAAAAAGTTAGTTTGAACGTGATAAGGTTGTAGATGTTTTATGATACTCAACCATATCTGCACTAATTCCCGCAGTGCAGCGCACCATACTTATCACGCTAAAAAGATAAAGCTAAGTTAACGTCTTTATATTTTCAACTTTTGAGCACCCATAACCTCTGGTCTATAAACAAAATTGATTGTTTAACGAATCCTAATCCTTTTTTGTAAGCAATCAACTTCTATAATGTCCCCTTTCTTTAGGACTGTATTTTTATTTATCGGAATATAAAATTTTTCTGTCGTCTGACCGAAAATAGTCTGATTACTGACTCCAATTGATTTTATATTTTTAGCACACTTATCATGGCAATCTTGTACTGTTTTATAGAAAGGAGATAGAACATCAAAGCGACCTTTATTACTACCGCACATATCAATGCACCGAGCGTGCTCTGTTTGAATGTTTTTCGCTGGACTAAGTCCCGGTAAAAATAACAACAACCCGAGTACGACCCAAATAACGTTATTAATTCTCATAATTTATGATGTCCTATATATCTCGTTAATTAAAATCATTTCTTTTCTGCATTTGATTGTGTTTATTCCTTAACCAAACTTTCAATCATTTTTCTAAACTCATCATTAATGGTGAAATAATGCCCTTTTTCCTCATGTAATGAGGTTCCTGAGAAATGATAATCCAACAGATGCTTTTGAAATGCCTCAATGTCTGCCATGACATAGTCATTCCCGTTGTTATCTTTAATTGTAACTTTTCTATTAGCCATCGATTATGTTCTAACCTAATTCATCCAAACTGGATGCTTCAACTGAAACTTAAAATCACGCGCACCGGTCATTTTAATGATCTAATTGCTATTTAATTTTTTATTCTTTTAAATCAGATCATCCTTTTCAGACGTTTGAAATGGGTGGTTTACCCTCTGAATGCAATAAAATAAGTGTAATTCTCCTATTAATAACCGAAGTTATGGATAGAGATTAAACTGCACTCAGTAACTGACCGCTTAGAATTCCTCCAGTTGCTGAATGTGGGTGTTCGTTATTATAAGCACAACCCAAAGTCCCAGCGTTTATGTGTGATGTTTAGTCTAAGCAGCCAGTCCGCAATTTGTTTGTTTTCAGAGGGTAATCTAGCGGGGTAGCGATAGCAAGTTTCGCTAATCGAAAGTACAGCGCATAAAATCCTAATGTTAGCGCGGCGCCCCATCACGACTCTTTGTGTCATCTCTCCTATTTAGGATAACTTTACCACTTTTTTTTCGATAGCCTTTCTAGCAAGCACAACTTTAAGATTTACATACGAATAGATCCTTTTAAACCGTCTATTTTCATCTTCAAGCTCTTTCATTCGTTTCATTAACGAGGCATCCATCCTGCCAAATTCAGCACACCATTGATAAAATGTCGCATTACTCATGTCGTTCGCGGCAGAACTCTGGGACTGACATACCGACTTCATTTTGTTANCTGATCAAGAAGATTTGACTGTTTGTGTAATGTGACTCCTTATAAGTATACGAGAATTTTTTACTTATAACGCAAATGGTTTTTGTAGAGGNAATGACAGGATTCAAATGAGTCAATTTGACGCGCGTCAATTGGTCACTTTATTAAAGTAGCNCAGTTGATTTATCATTCATTCGTTTTTAAATATTTCTCTGCTTTTAAGATACCGCTTTTCCACTATTGATTATTTCATTGCNCACAATGGACTGTAGCAAATAGAAACACCTAATTTATTTCTACTTTTTCTTATGCTCTTACAACTCCAAAAACCTTTTGTGTTTATGTCTCTGTTGATGCTCGTGCTGACAACGGCTGCTTTTTATTATATTTCTTATAATTTTTCATGGTCTTTCAAACCCCCAAAAACGGCCATGAAGGTACAGAAAAATATAAGTGATGCCCTTCTTACCAAGACAGCATTCATTTCTAATGACGGTTATCAACATCCATTAAAAATATGGCGTGCTAAAAATGGAAATCACAAAGCAATTGTTGTCTGTTTACATGGATTCAATGATTACTCTTCATCATTTGCATCACTGGGAAAGTATTTATCTACACAGGATATTAAAACCATAGCCTATGATCAAAGAGGGTTTGGTGGTACAAATTCTCCTGGTTATTGGCATGGTGGGTCAGTAATGGCTGATGATTTATTTTCTTTAGTTGCTTTGATAAAGTCCAAAGAACAAAACATGCCTATATTTGTACTGGGTAGTAGTATGGGCGGAGGTGTTGTATTGAAAACCCTTTCATCAACGCTACTTGATGTTAATGGTGTGATCCTAGTTGCTCCGTCCGTACGGGGAAGAACAGTAATGCCGTGGTATCAACGGGCAACGCTGTGGTTGGCGGCACATACTATTCCATGGGCACAAATAGGTGGCGGTGGGCTGAAAATAACACCATCGGATAATGAACCCATGTTACAAGATCTGCGCAAAGATCCCTTGATTATTAAAAAAACAATTATCGCTACTGTTTGGGGTTTAGTTAACTTAATGGATGATGCCTTATTAGCATCAAATGAATTAAATGCTAATACATTGTTGCTCTATGGTAAGAAGGATGAAGTTATTCCACCCGTTGCGATGAAAAAAATGATTGATTCACTCCCGGTAAAAGGGACACATATTCAAAAAATCATCTATGACGAGGGTTATCATATGTTATTGCGTGATTTACAGGGATGGCTTGTTCAATCTGATATAAACCTTTGGATTCATAATATATTAGTTGCCGATTCTAGCCCTGTCGTAGAAAACCACCAGATATTGTAAAGATCAAGTTCTTTTCTCAGCCTATTGCTCGTATTTAAGCGTCATTTAATTCGAAGAAAACATTATCAAGGATGCCGTAAGGGGTTATATTAACCCTAGATGTCGTAAATAGGTGAGGTCGAATTTATTCGTTTACCTACACTCTTACCTTGCTTTCTAGCCGCCCTCATTTTTAGTCTTTCAACTAAGGTTCTCATATAATGTACTACCCCCTCTTCCTGCAGCGGAAAGGAAAAAGTATCACTTACCTAATCGACAGTTGAGTGACTAATAGACTGACTTTTACTCTTGCAATGAGTTATGTCATTTTAATAATGACAGTCATTTAAATAATTGGCGTAACATTGTAAATGGATCAATTTANCTGTTAGCGAGTATAAAAAATGACCTTGGCAAACGTTATTTAGCTCTTCATACTCTTCCCTATCAGGGGGGTGTGCTTAAAAGCATACGGTTGAATCAACTCTCTAGTGCAAGTAACCTTGCACGAAATAGTTTTAACTTCTCTTGAATCGCTAAGGTATTAGTAGGACCTAAGCGAATCATTTGTTTTTCAATACCTGATAACGCTTCATAATTGGGATTCGCAAAGTGGTACCGACTTAGTTTTTTTGTGAGTTGAATTTCTTCCCAAACTATTGGCGCAGCCAATNTAGCATCAATCGATTTCAAAANCATTTTATCTAAGGTGTAATCATTAGCGTGACTGAACTGTTCAAAAACAATTTGCATCAGTGATTTATACTCGCTGATAAAAACCATAACCGCATCAACATCCACCTGAGTAAAGGTAGTGACCAAATCATCAAAACGATGATAACCTTCAGGGTCGAGCATTAAAGCATCCCCTGACACTAAAATTGGAAATGAACTTTCTGGCTTTAAAAATAATCGGTGTTTAAAAAGGATATCGCCTTGGGCAATATCATTAACAAGCGTGATAAAACGCTGTAACACATTTTCTTGACTGAACAAATGACCGGCCTTAGAATCAGGAAATACCGATACTAATGCGGCATGAATAAAATCATCACTGTCAGCTAGAGCAATTACCGGTGGTTTAATTAACACCGGTTCTAACATATCTTCTGACGCTATCCACTCATCGACAGGTTCCTCAGAAGGTATGTCACTGATTGTAATTTTCTGCTTAACCACTAACGGTTGAGATTCAGGTTCTGATTCCGCTATTGGCATAACAGGCTTAACTTCAACGATCGGCGGTATAGGTACTAGCTCAGAAATAATATCTTCTGAATCACCCTTCTTGGACTCATCCTCTCCCAGAAAAACAAAAAACACACCGCCACTAAGTAGTCCTAAAAAAACTAAAAGCCGAATCATAAATTAATCCTTGTCATCACAGTCATAAAAACATAACTAGCCTATAATATATTCGCTCAATACCCCGCATTAAGCGAAACATGCAATAAACGAATGACTATCATTTATTCAAAATTGTTGAAATTATACAGCCTCATAGCCTTTGACAATAGATTGCCTAACTCCAACAGGGAATCTATATAGTTCCAACGAAAAATCGTAGCAAAAATTATCAAACCCTAAGTCAAAAAGCTGGCAACTCATCATTCACCTCTTATGTAGAAATGTTCAAATAAATTAAAACACGCTTTTAGTAAACTAATTATGGGTAAAACATGAGGAACATATTCAACATATCTCTACAGTATGTAAAAACAGGGAACTTTAAATTTCGATATGACCTCTAACAAAGGGTAAAAGTATTTTATGGACAATTCCCATCGGTCTATCTCTGCATGATTTGAATTGTGCTATTAGCCGTTAGCATTGTAGTTCCACCCTATTACTTTTCATAATTTTTGAGCCTATACAAACTTAAAAAAATCTAATAATTAGTTATCACAACCATGATTTTGTTCATTCATTAAGAGGTGTAAAATGAGACTTGAAAAACTTGATATAAAAGACTTTGCCACACAATACTATCTTAATGAATATCTAGATGAACACAAAGGAGAACATTTACCAAAAGCATTACATATGCTTCAAAAATTACAAATTAAACTAACGGGTAATGCAATGACCTCTGAGGATTTTGAAATAGCGTTATCGAACGAAATACATCGGCTTAAATACATTGCCTGTAAGCAACAAACAGAAAAAGAAAGGCATGGATAACCTTCTTCACGGCCCTTTAAAATACTCTGAAAATGCTATTAAAAATAAATCTTTATGCCTAAAAAAGGCACATTCAGTTTAATAATTCTGAGTGCGCCTTTCCTTTTTTAAGGGTGTTACTATTAAGACTAAACCGCAATTCAAAATAACTCCAGTTACGTAAGAAAAAGTATGTTATTTTTCATCTAAAAAACTAAACTTAAATATTATTTGTTGTTTTTAGGGTCGAAAAATTCACCCCACTCTTGATCAGAACACCCGCTAAGAGTAGTGACAGATAATAATAAAACCACTACAAGTAATAATTTTTTCATAACCTAAACTCACATCATAAACATAAGGTTTTAGACGCTTGGGTTTTACCAATAATTCATTTTAAATTCTTTGCAATTCCTTCTCTTCATTCACGTTCATCGTTGGTAATCCGGTAAAAAGGAATTATTACTGAAATTAGCTATCTAATTTTTGTGCGTGAATAAACCGAATCCATCCTGTTTTCTCCTTCTAGTGGGTGGCGACGATTTCAGCTTAATTGCAACGCATAAGAAAGGGTGTATTCCATTTTTTTATGGATGCGCCCTTTCGAACGCCGTAGAATTAATTAACAAAAGCACAGGACAATCCTGTCAAAATGCACCTTGTGATATGAAAACATTTAACGCCGCTTATTAGTCGGCTCATACTTCTTCAGCCGGTCTGTTTTATACAACCCATATCAAAACCAAGAGGCTGTGACAATAACAATAAGGGTGACAGCAATACCATAAANAAGGCCAAACAAAAATTCCCTTTTAGTAATCGAAGAAGAATGTTCATTTGNTTCCTCATGTTTTAAATTATTCATAACATCGCTCCTAAAATTATATTAAGTCCCGTAAAACATAAATAACACAACAGCCCAACAATAATTCGACAACATGAACCTGAAATTAATTACTATAATTTATTGGGGGATTACACTTGCCTCCCACGTCGATGATTTAAGCTGCTGCTTTTTTATCTTCAATCACCTCTTGACCCGAAATAATCTTAATTTTACGGGGTTTTAATTCCTCAGGGATCTCTTTAATCAGATGAACCGTTAATAGCCCATGTGTAACCGTTGCTTCGGTCACTTCAATATGGTCAGCCAAGTTAAACTTCCGCTCAAACGATCGAGAAGCAATGCCTTGATCAAGATAATTACGACTATCAACAGCAGTTNGTTTCTTACCTCGTACTGTTAAAATGCCATTTTCAACCTGTATATCTAATTCATTTTCTGTAAAACTTGCAACCGCCAAAGTAATGGCATAATGATATTCATCCATCGCCTCAATATTATACGGTGGATATTCAGGGGAGGTTTGTTCGGTACTTAACGTGGAGTCTAACAACGATGCAAAATGATCAAAGCCAACCGTACTACGGTATAGGCGAGATAAATCAATTCTAGCCATAACTATTCTCCTGTCAGAAGCAATAAAATTTAAAAAACACCTGATCCACTCTGAGACTCAGGTTTAATTAAGATATGGCGACACCTTTATTCTTTTCAAGATTTTTTTTAAAACTTTTTTTTAAATAAAAAAATTACTGTTGAACTTTTCTACACTTTTTTTCATTCGTTGTTGACACTCAGTAAAGTTAACAATGAACTAAAAGTGCCTCTTAGGCAATTAGACGCTATGGGTTCACATAGCGATGATGGGATAAATGAACAATCGACCCAGAAGATGTCTTGGCATTAACCGAAATATTGCATTTACTCGTTGAATCCATGTAATAAAAAATGATAAACCCATATTTTATAGTGTTCAAATACTTGATCACATCGATTTAATTAGGTTAACTACTCATTTTTACTTAACGCAAAATGTCATAGTGGTTTTACAAAAAGAATTGATTAAAAAGTCTGCACTAGTCAGTTGCGAATGGCTACAACAAAATCTTGATACTGAAAATCAGGTTATTTTGGATGCAACTTTCTTTTTACCTAGGCAACGGCGCAATGCCAAAAAAGAATATCAACAACAGCACCTTCCCGGAGCACATTTTTTTGATATTGACGAGGTTGCCGATTTGTCTAACACTTTGTCACATATGTTACCTAATGCAGACTATTTTTCTACTGCCGTTGGAAAAATGGGGATTAGCAACAATACACTGGTGCTCATTTACGATAATAATCATTTTTTTGCTGCTGCCAGAGTCTGGTGGATGTTTCGGGTTTTTGGTCATAATCGAGTCCACATTATTGATGGTGGTCAAACACGCTGGAAGCAATTAAATTACCCCATGAGTTCTGAACAACCCACTTCGATAACAAAAAACTTTAAGGCACAATACTGTTCGGAACTGGTTTTTAACTTAAAGGAAATGAAATTTGTACTGACAAGTAAATCACGGCAAATTATAGATGCCCGGTCAACTGATAGTTTTTTAGGGCAACGAAGATTGGCCGAAGCCGCACTTCAACCCGGCCATATCCCCGACAGTATAAATATCCCTTATGCCCATTTAATGGACAGTACCCAAAAAACTTTATTTTCAGATCAAACATTACAATCACTTTTTAAGCACGCCCATATCAATCTTTCTGACCCTATAGTCACGACTTGTGGTTCTGGCGTTTCTGCTGCGGTACTCGCGCTGGCTTTATACCAAATTGGCTGCAAGGATATACCTGTTTATGATGGCTCTTGGGCTGAATGGGGAAGACAAGTAGATACACCGAAACACACTAAAAAATTGCATGAAAGATAAATAATGTTTTTAAAAACGTAGCTATCACAGCATTGCCTGTCAGCTAATTGACGTGCTTATTGCCTTAATAGCAAGACGTTATCACGGCTAGTACCATTTAGCCAATTAGGGGCTATATTCTGATTTTAAAGAATTCTGTGAATAAAATTCTGTCCAGTAAATACCTGGAGTATTTGATTGCCATATTTGTCCATTAATTCTAAGCTCTTGTGGGGTTGTAAATCGGTATTGATAAATCAATGCCCTTACGTAATTGGGCGGGGTTGTTGGGAAAGGATTACCAGCCAATAGTGCAGTAACCTGCGGTGACCCTTCCTTTATTCGCTTTATAAATGAAAAAAACCAACCGTCAGTTGGTCTTTTGTCGAGCGCTTGAAACCACATCAGCCAATCAAGCCTTGGCTGATGTGGAATTACCCAAGTTAATGCTTTCTCTACATTTCCTGGTTTGTATTTGAAATGGTATGGAAACCATATATTTCCATCGTTAGAACCTTCAATAATAATTTCCCGACGAATTGTAGTCATAACCGCAAACGGGCCGTAATTATTAATGATAGATAAATGTTTTACAGTTTGCTGTAGCATGGCCAAGGGTTGCATCACTTGTTTTCTGGTGC
>JGI26382J51730_1000150_pt1 | contig 39088 bp, 33 predicted proteins | sample SaaInlV_165m_DNA_2_FD_51730 | JGI IMG/M metagenome (IMG submission 51730) | reverse complement strand
AAAAGTAGATTACAAAATATTAAAAACTATAATTCCTAAATCTTTAAGATAAATTATCGATTAATGGTCGCTTAAACACTATATATACCCGAACAATCACGATTCACAAAAAACCGTAGCTCTCCCCCATAGGTCCTTTAAGTATAAGGTCCTGACACCAAAAGCACCTAATAGTCACAAGAACAAAAAGGCACAATTCGAGCTAATTTTTCGATTTTTATCATGCGTGCCATACCATGTCAAGACAAAAAAAAACCATTATCCATAACTAAAACCACCTTTCCCCATTCAGTCATTTATTATTTTTTTTGTTCTCAATTCTACGGCATTCGCATGTGCGTCCAGATGCTCCATACCGGCAAGCACTCTTATCAATGGGGCTGCTTTTTCTAGAGCTTCTGGAGAGTAAGACATGATGCTGGTTCTTTTTACGAAATCATAAACNCCGAGTGGTGACGAAAACCGGGCGGTTCCGCTAGTTGGCAAAACATGATTGGGNCCAGCAAAATAATCTCCAACNGCCTCTGGAGTGTAGTGGCCTAAAAATATGGCCCCTGCGTTTTTGATTTGCTCGGCACAAGCACGAGGTTCTTTCACTGCAAGCTCTAAGTGCTCCGGCGCTATATCGTTGGCTATCTTGATAGCCTTCTCCAGAGACTCTACAACAAATAGGCGGCACTGGTCGCTAAGTGATTTTTTGATAATTTTCTGTCGGTTCAAGCGACTGACTTGTTTCTCCAACTCCTTCACCACATCCTGGGCTAATTTTTCAGAACAAGTCACCAAAATTGGAACCGCCTGCTCATCATGTTCAGCCTGGGACAATAAATCAGCCGCAATAAAATCCGCACGTGCACTACCATCCGCTACAATCAGGATTTCACTGGGCCCTGCAATCATATCGATATCCACTAAACCGAATACCATTCGTTTAGCCAACGCAACAAAAATATTACCGGGCCCTACAATCTTGTCCACTTTTGGGATCGTATCGGTTCCGTAGGCCATTGCACCTATGGCCTGAGCCCCACCTACTTTAAAGATGGAATCAACCCCAGCAATTTCGGCCGCCACGAGGACATGTGGACTGCATTGCCCTTTTGATGCCGGGCTACACATCACAACCTTCTCCACACCTGCAACCTTTGCCGGAATCGCATTCATCAACACGGACGACGGATAGGAAGCTTTGCCACCAGGAACATAAATTCCTGCAATCTCAAGAGGCCTTACACTTTGCCCCAGCAATACACCATTTTTTTCATATTCCCAGGACTGCTGATCCTGATGCTCATGAAACTCGCGGATGTTTTTTGCCGCCTGCCTCAATGCATCTACCTCTTCATCACTTACATGATTATGGGCTTCATCAATCTCACCCCGTGTCACCCTTATTTTCTCCGCAGATAATTCGTATTGATCAAAGCGACGAGTGTACTCAAGTAATGCACTATCGCCGCTCTCCTTAATTTGTTTTAGAATTTCGCGAACCGTCGCATCATGAACCACAAGGTCAAGGTCAGCCCGGCCAACGACTGCCCTTAGATTGGACTCAAAATCAAGATCAAAATGTTTAATAATTTTCATTGCATATAATCCGTAATTTTCTCAAGAGACATTCAAGGAATTAAAAAGACAGGGTGCTTAAAAATTTTTGAGTTGCGGCTCCTTCCTTATGACCTACAGCGGTCATCAACTCCAAGTGTGTTTTAAGGAATATCAAATCATCTGAACGATCCACATCATACCAGACAGGAAGAAGTTCCAACGAAACGCCATTTGATTCCAGTTTGCAGCGGGTTGCTTCCAATACAGTATCACCACCCCACGTAACACCATCAAATAGATTGGTTAACTTCTCTCTCATGCCAATTAAATAGTACCCTCCATCCACACTTGGACCCAGAACCACATCTTGCTTGGAACTAAACGCTTGCCTGATATAAGCCAAGGGCAAACTAGGACTGTCAGCTCCTATAATAATGACCTGCTCATAACCCTCAGCAAACCTTGCAGAAAAAGTACTTTTCATCCTCTCGCCAAGGTCTTTCCCTTCCTGAATAAAAATGCTTATGGATAAAGACTTATCCAGTTGCTCAAAATACCCCGAAATGCTGGATGGATAAATACCAACAAAACAATCAACAGATTCTACAGCGGTGACCGTGTCAAGGGTGTCAGAAAGAAAACAAGTATACAGTTCGCAAGTTGTTTGTAGATCCAAAAACGGATTAAGGCGTGTTTTAACCCGCCCTATTATCGGGTCGCGGGCAAAAACAATCAAAGCATTTTTATTTTGTTTTGCCATTAGAATCTCTATTTTCGCAGNTAATTCATCTGACTAAAGAGGAGGACCCTAGGAGNCTCCTCCTCCATAAATCGTTTGACTAGCACTTCCAAAGCCAATAAAATCTATCTTGGCATGCGTATCACTCAAATTTTCAAGGAGATCAGACCATTNTTTCCGAGTTAGACATTTCGGCATTCTACTGGATCAATACGCATTTTCAATCTCGAATATTCCTAAAGTTCATGCAGTTCATTTCTATTAAGCAGAATTTTCTGTGGCCGGGGATCATTTGTTTGGTGATTTTTCTCTGGATTAAGAAGATGCGAGGATTAGCATTAGTTTTAGCGACCGCTTTAGCGGTATCAATCGCAGATTTTTTAGGAGCAACATTAAAAGAACTAATTGCACGTGATAGACCTTGCCACGTCCTCTCTCATATAAAAGGTATTGCTAATTGTTCGAACAGCTTTTCTTTTCCTTCTAATCACGCGATAAACTCTTTCACATTTGCTACGATCATCACACGTGCCTATAAGAACTTCGCGCTTATCTTATACATTTTGGCTTTGCTGATAGGTTACTCGCGGGTTTACCTTGGAGTACATTACCCCACGGATGTTTTGAGTGGAGCCTTATGCGGTATCCTAATCGGTTACATGGGGTATAAATATTTTTACCTCAAAACATTGGGTCTTTTTAAAAATAAATTTCCTACCCTAACTAACCATGAACTCGCTGAAACAAAAATTTCTAATCATTAAACTTAGCTCCATCGGCGATATAGTTCATGCCTTGCCCTTTCTTCGGACTCTGCGAGCAAATCGTCCCAATGCTTATATCGCATGGATCATCGAGGAAAGTTTTCAGGACCTGGTCAAGTGCAATCCAGATCTCGATGAAGTGATCCCAGTCCGCACTAGATATTGGCGCAAAAATATAAACATACAGTCTTGGAATGAAATCCATCAAATAAGAAAATTATTAAAGAAACGCCAATTTGATTGGACTTTTGATTTACAAGGCCTCATTAAAACTGGGTTCATTGCTAGCATGACGAGCGCACCCAATAGAGCTGGGTTTCATCGCAGTAACTGCCGAGAAAAAATAAATGCCTGGTTTAATAATCAACGTAGTAAATATATTTCTACCGATAGTCATATAGTAGACCGTTGTCTATCACAGCTTTCCATCTTGGGAGATTTTCATCCTCAAATAGAGTTTCCCCTACCCATCGGTGAGAAGGATGAAATTATTTCTAAAGCTTTCATGGTGAAAAATAGCAAGCTCACCGAAAAGCCCATAGCTGGAATCAATCCAGGAGCCGGGTTCCCAACCAAACTGTGGAGCATAGAACGGTACGCCCGATTAGCCGACAAACTAACAGAAGAGCTGGGCTTCTCTATCCTCCTGACCTGGGGACCAGGAGAAGAAGAAATGGTCCGCAATATCGCCGAGAGCATGAAACAAAAGTCGTGGATAGCACCTGCGACCACGATTGCCGAGTCTATTGGACTATATAAAAAACTCTCTTTATTTGTGGGAAGCGACTCGGGACCGTTTCATATTTGCTGGGCATTAGGCATCCCAACGGTTTCGGCATGGGGACCAACTGACCCAAACCGCAACGGGGCCTACTCAAAAAACCATGAAGCAGTTTTTCATAAATTAAATTGTAGTTTCTGCTGGAAACGTCAGTGTCCTTTAGGGACAACCGAATGCATGAATAAAGTAACCGTGCAAAACATGTTTGATGCTACGAAAAAAATAGCCTCCGGACATATTAAGATGCTAATCTCTCCTCAACACTCAACTCATTAAACATAAAGGTAATTCAATGGCTTTTGACAAAGAACTTTTAGAAATCCTGGTTTGCCCAAAATGCAAAGGAGAATTAGAGTTAACTCCCGAAGAAGACGGGCTTGACTGCAACGCATGCAAACTAAAATATCTCATCCAGGATGACATTCCTATCATGCTCATCGATCAAGCACAACCATTGCCTTAAACGCACTGCCACTTGGCGAAAAAAACCATGGCCGAACTGGCTCGCAAAATAGAACGTCTCGCAAAGCATACTCTGTGGGCTATCATTGGATTTTTTTTTGGTAAAAAAAAATCTCCTCCTCTTCCTATAAATTTCACATCTGCCTCTTCTATATTGGTAATAAGAACCGATCGTCTGGGAGACGTCGTTTTATCAACACCCGTTTACGAATCCATCAAAAAATCATTTCCGCATCTTCGAGTAAGTGTAATAGTGAACCGCAGCAACATGCCTATCCTGACTGACAACCCAAATGTAGACAAAATAATCCCCTTTAGCCCCAAAAACCTCGGAACCATCATCAAACAACTCCTATGCAATAGGTTTGATATCGCATTTACATTAAATAAAAAGTTTAGCGTCATTGCTTCGTTTCTTGCTCTAATCAGTAAAGCTCAATATAAGATAAGTTACGCCCACGATGAAACAATCTGGCTCTACGATATCCGTTTACCTATAGACAACCAATCTCGCCACGAAAGCTTAAATAACCTTGAACTGCTAAGCTATGCGGGATTGACAAAAATTTCAAAATCTCCACGCCTGTATTTCAATGAAGCAGAGGAAAAAAAGGTCTCCACGATACTAAACGCACTACGCAAATACCCAGAACTCCCACTCATACTAATAAAACCAGGAACACGTATCGGAAAATGGGGATGGAAAGTCGAAAACTTTCAAGTCGTAGCTGAAAAACTATCCAGTTCGAAAAAAGGAGAAGTTTTATTCATTTGTGGTCCAGGCGAAGAACCATTAATAGACCGTATCAATAAACAGGCAAACTCAACCATTGATCGTTTGCCAGTTCTTTCGATAAAAGAGTTAGCGCTAGCTATAAAAAAAAGCGACCTGCTGTTTTGCAATCACACAGGCATAATGCATTTTGCTTCGGCAGTAGAAACACCTGTGGCAGTGATCTTCAAACATGGCGAAACAGCACGATGGGGACCAACCAATACTCCTCATATCATTCTCGAAGAAAAAAACTCGGATGTTCTCTCACCAAAAATAGTGGTAGATCAAATCAACCAATTACTAACTAACACCCAGGCTCGCAAAACTATATAATATCCACTTGTTCTGTTAACCTGTTTTTTAAGAAATTTCTCCATTGGCAAGTAACCTAACTATTTTAAATTAGACCGCTGTAAGTATATTTTAAAATTACTTAACACTACATACGCATAAAAAATTTCACAGGTACTATCACTTAGGGACCCATGATGAACAAACCTCAGGCATTACACAATTCGCTAACAGGAATCAAAGGACTGGTTTTTAACGAACCGTTACTCTTTGAAATGGGATCCCCGGGTCGCACTGCCTACTCACTCCCAAAATGTGATGTCCCTGAAGTGGAACTTGAAGCAATTCTTCCTGCCACAGAAATTCGTAATCCCATCGACAACCTTCCCGAACTAACGGAACTCGATGTTGTTCGACACTTCACAAGGCTCTCACAATGGAACTTTAGTATAGACACCAATTTTTACCCGCTTGGCTCCTGCACGATGAAATACAATCCAAAGGTCAACAACGAAACCGCCAACCTTTCCGGATTTGCACAGCACCATCCATACACACCTGAGACTCTTTCGCAGGGAAGCCTTCAACTTATGTTTGAACTGCAAGAATACCTCAAAGAAATAAGCGGTATGGCGCATGTAAGCCTGCAACCTGCAGCCGGAGCACACGGTGAATTGGCAGGCATGCTCATGATTCATGCGTACCATTCGACTCAAGGGACACAGCGAAAAAAAGTCATCCTGCCCGACTCTGCCCATGGAACTAATCCAGCTAGCGCAGCGTTATGTGGATACAGCGTTATTCAAATACAGTCCGACGAACGTGGCCTCATCGATCCCAAAAAATTAGAGTCGATAATGGATGAAGAAACTGCAGCCATAATGCTGACCAATCCAAATACTCTAGGAATATTTGAAACTGACATATTAAAAATCAGTGAAATTGTTCACAGTAAAGGGGGCCTGGTTTACTGTGATGGGGCAAACCTAAATGCGATAATGGGAAAAACAAAATTGAACCGCATGGGTGTAGATGTTTTACACTTTAATCTACATAAAACATTTTCCACACCTCACGGAGGGGGAGGACCCGGAGCTGGTCCTATAGGGGTCGCCGAAAAACTATCACCTTTTCTTCCAAAGCCTATCATCGAACATGCTGACGGGAAATACACGCTTAACCATGACCGCCCTGATAGTATTGGAAAAATGAAAGCTTTTTATGGGAATTTTGGCATCCTCGTTCGAGCCTATACCTACATCAGATCGCTAGGACCAGAAGGAATTAAACAGGTAGCAGAAATGGCGGTTCTCAACGCCAACTATATCAAAGCCTCGCTCTATAAACACTATCATCTACCCTATAACGGACCCAGTCTGCATGAGTGCGTATTCAACGACAAGCTTCAACTCAAAAACAAAGTGAGTACTATGGATATCGCAAAAATGCTCATCGACTATGGGTTTCATCCTCCCACAGTTTACTTTCCTTTGGTCGTCAAGGGTGCATTGATGATCGAGCCGACTGAAACTGAATCAAAGGAAACACTCGATGACTTTATCGTAACCATGAAAAAAATAGCTGAACTCGCAGAGACCAAACCGGAAGTTTTTCACAATGCCCCTCATATGCCTGTCGTTTCTCGCCCAGATGAAATCACGGCCGCCCGCAACCCAAAGCTTAGATGGAAACCAGAAAGGTCAGAACTCTCTTAGAAAATATTTAGGAACCACTATTTTTGTTCTACTGATCTTGAAATAGTTTTCATTAAAACTCTTCTTAAATACGACAATGTAATATAAAAATTTTTGGAGATTTTTTTTCTACCCCTATTTCTAGTCAGTGAAACTCAAGGAAACACTACAAAAAGAGAGCTTGAATAAGAAGGAGAGCGAGTGTTGTCACAAGGACGGCTCCAATGAGGTTTAGAGCAAATCCAGCACGTGACATCGCTGGGATCGTTACCCATCCACTCCCAAATACGATAGCATTAGGAGGTGTCGCAACAGGCAGCATAAATGCAAACGATGCCGAAAGTGTTGCAGGTAACATGAACATTAGCGGGTGAAAACCAGCAACCACAGCCGCGGCCCCCATCACAGGTAAAATTATAGTAGATGTAGCAGTGTTGGATGTAAGCTCGGTCAAAAACGTGATTCCCAAACACACGAATAAAACTACAGCCCATAAAGGAAACGACGACAACCCGGTCAACTGATTGCCTATCCAACCCGTTAATCCCGTTTCAGTAAACCCCGAGGCAAGAGCAAACCCACCACCAAACAATAGTAGTATTCCCCAAGGCATACGTGTCTCTACTGTTTTCCAGTCAAGAAGAAAATATTCACGCTGACCGTTTTTCACAATTCCTTCTCCATAATTAACAGGAAGAAGCATTAATAAAACACCCATATCATTGCAACTGTTGAATCGTGAAACATTTCAGGATTCGGAAACAAACCAGACCATCCGGGCATTGTGACTGACCCCAACACGAGGGGCTTACGAAAAATCCACATCAAAGCGGTCATGGCAAAAATGCATGCAACCATTTTTTCTGGCCGAGTAATTCTCCCTAAAGATTCGAGTTCATGCTTAACAACATCTTCGTTGCCCTTGGAAAGTTCAATTCGANTCAACGAAACAGGGGATACAAACTTACAAAGATAAATCCATACAATGGGAATAAAAAGAACTACCACGGGAATGGCCATCGCCATCCATTCCGCAAAACTGATTTCAGGGTTTTCCGGATAAAGGTTTTTATAAAATCCAGCAAAAACAATATTAGGGGCTGTTCCAATTAGTGTACCAACCCCTCCAATGCTAGCCGAGTAAGCTAACCCGAGCATGAGTACTAATCCCAAACTTTCTATCACTCGCTGCTCTGAAATTTTATCATGCCTTCCATCTAAAGTAGATTGGCGGGCAACTTGCTTCACAACTGCCATCCCTACAGGAAGAAGCATCATGGTCGTAGCTGTGTTTGAAATCCACATAGACAAAAAAGCTGAAGCCATCATAAAACCCAGCACGATCCGTTTAATTCCTACTCCTATCAGCACAATAATCCATAATGCTAAGCGCTTATGAAAATTCCATTTCTCCATAGCCAACGCAATCATAAATCCACCTAAGAAAAGAAACACGAAGTGGTTGGCATAGTTAGGCGCAACCTGTTTACTCGACATGATTCCCAACAGCGGAAAAAGAATTAGAGGGAGGAGCGCTGTAACAGCGATAGCAGTCCCCTCACCAATCCACCAGCAGGCCATCAAAACAATGACTGCCAAGAATCGTTTCCCAGGAAAAGTCATTCCCTCTGGAAGTGGCATAAACAAAACAATTGAAAACAATATCAAACCACCCACTAGTACAAAAATTTTACTCTTGAATAAAGGCGGCAAATCAGTCAACACATCCTCCTTGCATGGTAAAGCGCGTTCCTATTCATCTTTTATTTTATTAACTTACTTTCCTTTTACATAAATCAAGAAAAGCGGCAACACCTAATCACTGACACAAGAAAAAAACCCACATCACATCAAAGGTAACTACTACTGCAAGTATTTTTTAAACAAAATAGAAGTTTTGATCATGCTTTTTATTTTTCCTTAAAGAGGCAAAAACTATTGTTAAGGAAAAAGAATCGCAACCACTCACACTAAGACTTAAAAGCGTGGACGAGCATTAGGCTAGAATTTTATCTAACCTGGCAGTAGAAATAATGTGTTTATCCATCCCCAATTCCTGAGGCGAATAACCTAAAGCCAAAGCCACTAGTTGCGGTAAATGCAGAATTGGAATCGAACAGCCCTTCTTATTCATTCTATCTATTTCGGGTTGATAGGCATCGAGGCTTAGGTGGCATAAGGGGCATCCGGTCACCACGCAGTCAGCCCCACTATCGATGGCATCGATAAGAGCATTGCCCGCCATATCATGTGAGGCATTTTTGTTCATCATAATAATAGGAAATCCGCAGCATTTGGTACGACTATCATAATAAACTGGTGTAGCACCCAGGATTTCAAAAATCTCTTCCATCCCAGTCGGATTGTCAGGATCTTCATATAAGGATAATCCTGATGGACGCAAAACATAACATCCATAAAAAGCCGCCGTTTTGAGTCCTGTTAACGGACGCTTAACTTTATCCCGTAAAAGCTTTAATCCTTCCTCAGTACCAAGGACATTAGCAAAGTGTTGGATTTTTATTTTTCCACCAGCATAATGGTGTCCACCTTCCTCGAGCACATTATTAACTTTTTTCTTATAGGAAGGATCGGAGTCGACATGACTTTCTGTTTTTTTTAAAATTCCTTGACAGGTAGAACAGATGGTAACAAGATCCAAATCCTGCTCTTCAGCTATTGCAATGCTACGGGCATTCAATGCATCTGCCAAAAGTGGATTTTTTTCAGAAACCACCCCGGCTCCACAACATGCAGCACTTTTCATCTCAATGAATTCTATACCTAGCCCTTCAGCAGATTTAATCGTTGAAAGCATTAACTCTCGAGTAGCTCCTTTGGCCACGCATCCTGTAAACAAAGCAAATTTCATCACTCATCTAGCTCCATATAAATCCGCTTAACATCCTCTACTTCGTCGATAGACTTATGCAAAACCGGTGGATTCTTTCCTTTAAATAACATACGTAACCCAACCGGCAACAAATCAAACAACCCCCTAAAATTAAAAAATCCCACTGACTCTACAGGAATAATATTTTCATTGAGCCTACCGCTCGATTTTACCGACTTTGTAAATGACAGCGCGTGACGGGCACCATTATTGTTGGTCACACCCTGCTCCAAAGCGACCGTCATTATTTCTTTAATTCGATCAAAGGGCCGTGCAGGTTTGGGGCATCGTTCAACACATTCCCCGCAGTGAGTGCAATCCCAAATTCCACCTGGTTTACTCAAATTTTTCACGCGTTCCAGCGTTTTCCCATCGCGTGAGTCCTGCACAAACCGCTGTGCCTTAGCAAGGGCAGCTGGTCCTAAAAAATCCTCATCAACCTCAAGAACATTACAGTCTGAATGACATGATCCACACATGATGCAAGTGCTTGAATCGTCAATAAGGCTGAACTGCTCAGGCGACTGAACTCTCTCTTTCTCGGGTGCTTTTTGTTTTGGCTGCAGGTAAGGACTGACCTTATTAATTTTTTCCCAAAAAGGTTCAAAATCAACCGCAAGGTCCTTAATCGGTTTCATATTGCCCAAAGGTTCTAATACAATAGTATCACCTTTAACCAGGTGAGTAGCTTGGCGCTGGCAAGCTAGTGTGGCATGACCATTAGCCTTTACCGCACAAGATCCACATATTGCGCTTCGGCAGGACATGCGATATGTTAAACTGCCATCCAGAGTCCACTTGATCTCGTTCATACAATCCAACAAGGTCAAGTCTTCCTGAACATCCAATTTAAAATCTTCAAAATAGGCCTCGCCCTGCTTCTCTGGATTATATCTTTTAATCTTAAAAGTAATAATCATCAATATGTTCTTTCAGCAGGTTGATGTTTAGTGATCACCACCGGCTTATACTTGATCTCGATTCCATCATCTGTCTTATATGCCAAACTATGCTTCAAAAAATTTTCATCATCACGTTTGGGGTAGTCTGTCCGGGAATGTCCACCACGACTTTCTTTACGATCAAGGGCTCCTTTAGCGATGATTTCAGCCATCGCTAACATATTTTCAAGTTCCAAAATTTCGTAGATTTCTGTGTTGAACAACTTCCCTTTATCTGTGATTTTTCCATTTTTAAACTTCTCTTGAAGCTTTTCGATGGTCTCAATACAAGTTTTCAATTGCTTCTCTTCTCGGAAAACACCGCAATTTTCTGTCATTACTTTTTTCATTTGGTTGCGAATATCATTATAGCTTTCATCACCATTCTGTTGAAAAACACCCTCAAATTGCTCAAGTACTTTGGTTTTTTCATGGCTTTCATTAACAGGGGCGTGGTCAACCTTCATTGCATATTCAAAAGCAGACTTACCAGCACGTTCGCCAAAAACTACTGCTTCTAAAAGTGAATTTGTCCCCAACCTGTTGGCTCCATGGACTGAAACACATGCACATTCGCCAGCAGCAAAAAATCCTTTCACATGGGTTCCTTCTGCATCGGTTATAACCTGCCCAAACTTATCAGTTGGAATTCCTCCCATCGAGTAGTGCGCTGTTGGCTGTATGGGCAAGGGGTCTTTAACACAATCAACACCAATAAAGTCAATCCCTAGCTGTCTAATCTGTGGTAAACGCTCCATGATACGTGCCTCACCTAAGTGCCTCAAGTCAAGATGGATAATGTCTTTCCCATCAACACCCCGTCCAGCATCCATCTCACTTTGCTCTGCTCGCGCTACGATATCTCTAGGCGCCAGTTCCATTCGTGAAGGAGCATACTTGTCCATAAACCGCTCACCCTCACCATTAAGCAAATAGCCACCTTCACTTCTAGCTGCTTCAGAAAACAAAATTCCTTGTCGGTAGAGTCCGGAAGGATGATACTGGACAAATTCGGCATCTTCTAAAGGGATTCCTGCCCGGAACGCAGCCATAACACCGTCCGCAGTACTCGCAAACGCATTGGATGTAATATTAAAAACTCGCCCATATCCCCCTGTCGCAAAAATCACAGCTTTAGCCTGCATAACTTCTACGGCACCCGTACGAATGTCACTGACTACGATTCCATTGCAGCGANCACCATCGAGGACTAGCGAATGCATATACCATTCAGAGTAAATTTTGATCGATTTTGAACGTTTTAAAAGCTGCTCGTGTAAAGCATGTAATATGGCATGACCGGTTCGATCTGCAGAAAAACATGCCCTAGGTTTGGAGTGCCCACCAAAACTACGTTGTGCGATCTTCCCATCAGGTGTACGACTAAACACACAACCGTAATGTTCCAATTCGTATATCACTCTAGGGGCAGCCTTGACAAATTCCTCTACCGCATCTTGGTCATTAAGNAAATCGCCTCCCTTAACTGTGTCATACAGGTGTTCCTCCCAACTGTCAGATTCAGAATTTCCTAGCGAAGCTGCTATCCCCCCCTGCGCAGCTCCTGAATGAGAACGAGTAGGGTAAACTTTACTCAAAATAGCAACATCTAGCCCCTCACAAACTTCCAGGGCAGCCCTCATACCCGCCAACCCAGAACCAACAATAACTACGTCGTGCTTAATCAAAATTCACCTCTTTTTTGCTAAATTCTACCTTATCCACAAACCACAAAAAACAGCATCATAGTAGACCAACACAATTTTACAACCCCTTATTTAAAACTAAAAACCTCTTTAAAGATATGCATTTGTTCTACGTTACTCTACCTTAGAAAGGTTAAAGCAACTGGCAGGAATAATCACCTGCATATCGAGCCAAAAATAAAATCAGGCATTCAATCACTTATGCCTACAAACTGTCAAGAAAAATGAGTTTCATGGTTGCAAAACCACCCAGAGAAACTATAATAACTGAATAGATAAACTAACCTGTTGTATTGAAAACTCCTCCCTGCATAGTCGGACATTTATTGTTGGAACTCAATACTCTCTATTCCACAGCCTGGAGCACTAATTGAACCAGATTACATTTGACTCCCTACCCATTCCTGAAGTCGTTCTAAAGGGTATTAGAGATGCAGACTTTGAATACTGTACTTCAATACAAGAAAAAACTCTTCCGATATCCCTTTCAGGCAAAGACATCGCCGGACAAGCCCAGACTGGAACAGGGAAAACAGCTGCTTTCCTTATCACTCTGTTTACCAAGCTTCTAAATAACCCAAAACCCAAGCCCAATATTAAAGGATGGGTGGCCCCGAGGGCTCTAGTGATAGCTCCAACACGCGAGTTGGCGAGGCAAATTGAAATCGACGCACGCCTGATTGGTGGACACTGTAAACTAAGCATCATATGCATCTATGGAGGAATGGACTACGAAAAACAACGTAACCAGATTAAAAACGGAGCGGATATTTTTATCGTCACTCCAGGTAGAATTATTGATTATTACAAGCAAAAACTGTTTAGCCTAAAAGAGCTGGAAGTCTTAATAGTGGATGAAGCCGATCGCATGTTTGATATGGGATTCATTTTAGACCTACGGTACTTGTTCAGAAACTGCTCTCCTTATCACAAAAGGCAATCTATGCTGTTCTCAGCCACTCTGAATTACAAAGTTATGGAGTTGGCCTACATGCATATGAATAATCCAGTAAAAGTAATGGTTGAACCTGGGAAAGCGGTGGTCGATGAGATAAAACANCAACTATACCACGTAGGCCTACATGAAAAGTTCAATCTCTTGCTCGGTCTCCTGAAAAAAGAAGCCGGGGAAAAAGTTCTGATTTTTTGCAACACAAAAATGTGGGCGGAACGATTAGAATTACTGCTCAAGCATAATGGCTACGTAGCGGCGCTGATCAGTGGTGATCTTCACCAAAAAAAACGTATCAGCGTACTGGAAGATTTCAAAACGGGAAAACTGAATATTTTAATCGCCACAGACGTAGCTTCACGAGGGATTCACGTAGATAATATAACTCACGTCATAAACTATGACGTTCCCCAAGACCCCGAGGATTATGTTCATCGAATCGGGCGTACCGCAAGAGCTGGCGCGAAAGGGACGGCGATTACGCTATGCTGTGAAAACTATGCGTTCCACCTTGATCGTGTTGAACAATACTTGAAAAATAAAATTCCGGTTGAGTGGGCTGAAGAGGAATTATTCTTATCTGCAAAGGAAGGTGCTCCACCTCTCAAAAGGCGCTCTCCAATAAAAACAGGCAGTCGTAACCAAACTGGGAAACCACACCAAAGTCGGACTAGCCGTAATTCTAAAAGCCAAAGTCGCCGTCCCTCCTCAAAAGCACACCATTAAAATTCACAAAAAAAATAATAAAACAAAACACAAAAAATATTTACGTGCTATTGAGTAGCATAGAAAAACAAACAGTCTCTGCCTAGCCATATTTTTTCTTTTTATTTATTCAACATTTGATTAAATATCCTCTCGTCGATTATTGCTACCCCAAGTTTTTTTGCTTTATCGGCTTTAGAACCCGCATCTGCTCCCAAAACAACGTAATCTGTTTTTTTTGACACGTTGGAAGTAACTCGACCACCCAATGCTGAGATTTTCATTTTTGCCTCATCGCGGGTAAAGGACTCTAACGAACCTGTCAAAACAAACTGCTTCCCAAGGAGTCCATCACCTACAGTCTCCCCTATCACCTTCATTTCCACACCAAGTTCTCTAAGACGTATTATTTCTTCATTATTAGAGCGTAAACTGAAAAAATCTACCAAGCTTTTAGCAACGGTCTCCCCTACTTCCATAACAAACTGTAATTCCTGGGTCTTTGCATTTTGAAGGTTTGACATGGAGTGAAAGTGCCTGGCTAAAATAACTCCTGCTCTTTGACCAACATGACGGACTCCCAAAGCATGAAGCAAACGCGCCAGTCCTGCCGATTTGCTTTTTTGTATCGCCTCGACTAAATTCTTTGCCGATTTATCAGCCATGCGTTCTAGCTTTACCAAACTACAATGATCTAATTTATAAAGATCCGAAAAATTATGAACCAAACTACTTTCTACAAGTTGTTCAATAATAGAGGAACCCAGGTGGTCTATATCCATAGCATTCCTTGATGCAAAATGAAACAACCGCTCTTTTAACTGCGCAGGACAACAATAATTGACACAACGCAATATCGCTTCTTTCTCGGGGCGAAATAAAGCTCCCTTACATTCTGGGCACTGAACAGGCATTTTAAACGAGGGACCTCGTTTCACCTTAGTCGATTGGATCACCTTAACTACTTTTGGAATAATCTCCCCAGATTTTTCTATCACTACCCTATCGCCAACGCGTATATCCTTTCGCTGGATTTCATCTTCGTTATGCAAGGTGGCACGACTAACTGTTGAACCAGAAATAAATACAGGAGTGAGGAGTGCTACAGGGGTTATCGCCCCCGTCCGCCCAACCTGACAAACAATATTTTCCACCTTTGTCTCTGCTTTTTCTGCCTCATATTTGTAGGCGACTGCCCATCGTGGAAACTTAGAAGTCGCACCTAATTGTTTTTGAAAATCCAAAGAATTGACCTTAACGACTAACCCATCAACATCATACTTTAGGTTATTTTTTGCAATCCTCCATTTGTCTATATAAGGCAGAACCCCCTCAAATGTCCCACAAATGTAGCGGTTCACGTTTAACTTAAACCCCAACCTTTGCAACATATCCTGAGTACCGCTGTGAGTCTTGACGCGAGCAGACTCCATGCCTATACCATAAACAAAAATATCAAGTTTTCGAGAAGCAGTAATTACAGAATCCAACAAACGCAATGACCCTGCGGCGGCATTTCTGGGGTTTACAAATAGCGGTTTATCATCTTTCTCCCTAGCTTTATTGAGTTCCCGAAAACTTTCTCGAGGCATAAAAACTTCGCCCCGCACTTCTAAAAAGTCAATTTTTTCCTTGTCCATTGGGATAGTGAGCGGGATAGATTTGATGGTCCTCAAATTGGCTGTTATATCCTCACCCTCTTTTCCATCCCCCCTAGTCGCTCCTTGAACAAAAACTCCATTTTCATAAGTAAGCACTACCGCCAGACCATCAAATTTAAGTTCCACAAAATACTCGATGTCTTTCAATACAAAGTTTCCCAAGCCTTTAAGAATCCTTGCATGAAACTCTCTCAACTCATCAACACTGTATGTATTATCGAGACTAAGCATTGGGGTGTTGTGCGTCACGGTATTGAATTTTTTAGATACCTTACCGCCCACCCTCTGAGTCGGGGATTCCTTGCAAACAAACTCGGGGAATTTTTCTTCTAGATCTTGCAACTCCCGCATTAGCAAATCGTACTCACGATCTGAAATCACGGGACTATTATTTACGTAATAAAGAATATCGTGTTGCCTAATATCCTTACGCAAAAGTTCAATTTGTCTTTTGCTCTGTTTTAACATGGCAATTATTTCGTGAGCTACCTACACAAAGAATTAAATGACCACTGCACAAAATCAACATAAAAAACAGTCATGATTTTAGTGCGTTTCTACTATCTGGAAGGAGTTTGTCATCTAAGCCACCAGGTTTTAGAACACTCACCGGACGTAACGAGAAAAATTTCAAAGCGTGTAAGAAGTATGCTAAAAAGTGAGCTTCTATTGCAGACAAGTAATTTCTTAGAAATCAAGATGGTTTATAGCTCGTATGCTTTCCCTATTGTACCTAGACAATTGATTATGTGGAAGGTCAAGGTTCCAACGTCACGTAGTATCCATTCCGCCCTCTTTGAATCAGAATAAGAATACTGTCACGCCCTGCGGCCTTCACTATAGCTGCCCTAAAGTCTTTTTCATTTTCAATTCTTACCTGATTGACCTGACGAATGATATCCCCTGACTGAATCCCTATCTTACCACCCACGCTATTTGGAGTCACGCTTGTCACAACAACACCTTGATTGGTTGCCAAACGATATTTTCTCGCTAATGATTGTCGAATTTCATTCACAGTAAACCCCAACCAATTTTGTACGTAGTTAACCACTCGACTTTCGGGAAGCAACGAAACTTTCAAAGAAACAGACATCTCCTTACCGTCCCGCAATATTTTCATATAAATTATATTCCCTACTGGGTAAGTTGAAACTCGCTCGCTGTAGTCAGACTTATCACTGACCTCATTATTCTCTAAAGACAAAATAACATCCCCTCGCTTTAAACCAGCTCGTGCGCCAGGACTTCCTTCCATAATTTGCGTGACAACCACACCTCTTACTCTATCAATATGAAAAAAACGGAGCATTTCCTTAGTCATACCTTGCACTGATACGCCTAACCATCCACGCCGAACTTTGCCATAGCGAATAAGGTCGTTGATAATTCGCTTAGCCTTGTTGATAGGAATAGCAAAGCCAATTCCTTCGGCTTGTTTAAAAATAGCCGTGTTGATTCCAATTAGCGAGCCGTTAATATTGAGGAGAGGACCACCGCTGTTCCCAGGGTTGATTGAAGCATCCAACTGAATAAACCCCCTGTAAACTCGATTTTTGCCCCCCTTAATACTACGATGAAGAGCACTTATAATTCCTGTAGTTACCGTATGTTGGAGCCCAAAAGGGTTTCCGATCGCTATCACTGTTTCCCCAATCATCAAGTCATCCGATCGACCCAAGTCGACATGAGGCAGGTTTTCTTTAGTTTTAATTTTAATGACTGCTAAATCAGACTTAATATCTGCGCCTACTAAGCGCGCATCAAATTCACGTTTGTCTATAAGGGTTACTTTAATACTAGTTGCTTTTGCGACAACGTGTTCATTTGTGAGAATATACCCTTCAGGATGAATGATTACACCGGATCCAAGACTCCTGCGGTTATTATTTAAACGTGGGAAAAATTCTTTGAAAAATTGATCAAAAAATGGATTACGTGAATCTCTAAATGGATTTCGTACTGCGGGTACAGCTTCTTCCGTATTAATATTAACAACAGAGGCCCCTATTTTCTCTACTGCCTTAACAATTGGGGTTCTGCGGGCACCCTCTTCCGCCCAACTAACAGATCCAAACAAGAAAATGATTAAAATGAGTAATTTTACGCAAACCTGAGAATAATTCATTGAGAAAAACTGAAGACGGCAAGCCTTGAGGCTTGCCGTTAGAAGAAAAGCAATTCTTTAACTAGCAGCAAATGCTGCAATATCATTTAATCCTAACTGCAATGTAAATGGTTGTTCCACCCCTTTTGATAAGAAATAAAACTGTACGTCCTTTTTTAATAGCACCAAGTGAACGTTTATACTCGGACATATTCTTGACCGGCTTTCGGTCAATTTCTGTAATAACATCACCACGCTTAATCCCTGCTTCTGCAGCAGATTGTCCTGCCGTAACATCTGACACTAAAACACCATCTTCACTGCCCAAATCTAAGCTCTGAGCTAATTCAGGTGTTATGTCCTGCCCTTGCATACCTAATGGATCTTCTGTAGCNNNTCCTTGTGCTAATTTTTGTTCACCATCTTTTAGTATTGCAATATGAACATTGAGTGTCACCGAGTTCCCGTCACGAACNACTACAACATTGACATCCGTATCCGGGGTTGTTTGCGCTACTATTTTTGGCAATTGCTCCATATTATTTACCTTGTAACCNTTAAACTCAACAATCACATCCCCGCGCTGTATTCCTGCCTTAGCCGCTGGACCCTCAGGAATAACATCTCCTACCAAAGCACCCTTATTATCTTTGAGTGAAAATGATTTAGCCAAGTCTGGTGTGATTTTTTGAATCATCACACCCAACCATCCTCGTGTAACTTTTCCTTTTTCGCGCAAATCGGTTAAGATTGATTTAACCAAATTTGCAGGAATGGCAAAACCAATTCCAACATTTCCACCACCAGGGCCACCCCCCGATATAATAGCTGTATTGATACCTATGACTTCTCCCTTGATGTTTATCAACGGACCACCACTGTTCCCAGGATTAATAGACGCATCTGTTTGGATAAATTCGTCGTAAGCACCCGCACCTATATTTCTACCCTTGGCACTAACAACGCCTACTGTTACGGTATGGGGTAACCCGAATGGGTTACCAATAGCTACTACCCATTCTCCAACTTCTAATTTATCGGAATCACCCATNCGCAAATAAGGAAAAGGCGTATTGTCACCGTTTTCTCTGTTAATTTTGATCAAAGCAATATCAGTTTTAGGGTCAGTACCGATCAACTTCGCAGTATATTCATTATCGTCGTCTAAATTAACGAGAATCTCATCAGCTCCTTCAACGACATGATTGTTAGTTAAAATATATCCATCCGCATCAATGATAAATCCTGATCCAGTTCCTCCTCTCCGGGGAGGCTTACCTTGACCTGGCCCTGGTCGTTGTTGTTGTTGTTGTTTGAAAAATTTATCATAGAAGTCACGAAACTGATCCTTCTGTCCTCGATGTCCGGGATTCTTAAATCTATCACTAGTCTTCCGTGTCTTTGCCTTCACGCTGACATTAACTACAGCTGGGTTATGTTGTTTTGCAATATCGACAAAAGTGTTACTCGTCAATGGCATAGATTCAGAACTCAGGGCCCACGCCCGACCCATCGATTGATAAGAGTTGTTTTCAACATCAAATGAAATAGGAAAGCAAAAACCCACAAGAAAAAACCATGGGAACATAATCTTAGTGATATTAAAATTCATCAGAAAACCTCGCTCCTTAATAAAAAATTTTATTGATGCTTCCCCTAAAAACTTTCAACGCTTTTCTTCCTTAAATATAAATCTAAGCCTATCACTAAAACTTCAAGATTTTTTGAATTTAATAGCCTTATAGAGTAAATCGAAAATCACCTAACAATCCTACATAGGAGTAAATGGAACTCAACAAAATATAATGAATGTTAACCATTTAAATATTATATAACGCCAAATTATTTATTAACAACCCCTATTCCCGCTCACCTAAATTTTTATTGACTCCACCTTCTACTTTCAAGATAATTGTCAATAGCATTAAATGCTTCACCTGCAACACCGCCCAAAATAATATTGGGCATAGCGCCTAAATCGATCTTTACATACGTAAAAAAAAGAACCCTATGCAGGGTCCCATTATAACCTTATTCTACAAAAGCGGCATATATTTATGAGTCTTTTTCTGTCTGCTCTAGGGCTAGTGATGATCTTCGAAGGAGTCCCTTACTTTTGCGCCCCCTCTCAGGTGAAAATTTTCGCTCAAAAAATCGGGGAGGTTCCTGATCAGGTTTTAAGAGTCATCGGCTTTGCCTTGATGTTAGNTGGCCTAACAATTGTTTATTTAGGGAGATNTTTTTTTGGAAATAATTAAATATAATCTATCAACTGTTTTTTCAGGAATAATCATTTTTTCGTCTCTTGCTTTTTTCAACGGTTGTGCTGGGTTGGATCAATTCGAAAAGCAAGTTCCACCGGAACCTGCAATCATAAACAATGCTCTCCCCTTCCTCGACGTTCCGGTTCCTAATGGTTTTAACAGAGACCAATCAAAATCATTTATTTACGAATCAGGCAGTAATGACNTGAAAGTTGGACGCCTGTTCTTTAATGGAACCGCGGGTTTAAAACCAACGGTTGAGTTCTACCAGAATGAAATGATAAATAAAGGATGGACGCTCACAAACTCGATGGCAAGCACTGACACGATTTTAAACTACAGAAAAGAAGGTTGGGTCTGCACGGTTATCATTAGACCGCGCTCATTCAGTCGATCTATCGTAGAAATACAAATAGGGCCAGTACAAATGCAATCTAAATGATTCCATCTTCAGGTGTAAGAAAACCACCCTTTTTTTCTACCATACAAAGCAACCGTAATGCTTGATAAGGACCCCTTACCGCGCCAGCTTATATTGGATTTCCCCACGCAGTCTGAATACTCATTTTCAAATTTTATCGTTTCAGATGGTTCAAAGATCGCCTTTGATGCAGCCCGCCAATTTTGCAGTGATTCATCCCCATTTAACACACTATATTTTTTTGGCAGTAAAAATCTAGGCAAAACGCACCTTCTACTTTCCATTGGGAATCAGTCTGCTTCTATGAATAAAAAAGTTCTGTATGTTCACGGTTCAGACTTTGTAAAAAAAACAGACGAAAGTTCNAATGGCTCTTCAAGAGAATTGTTATCAATTCTTTCCAACATCGACCTATTTCTACTCGATGCGGTAGATTATATTGATGGGAAGCGCACTTCTCAAGAAACACTTTATCTCATCATCAACTCTCTTATTGAAAAAGAAAAAAAAATTGCATTCGCCGGCAACTTTAACCCTGCAAAATTAAAAAACACGGAAAACTATCTAATATCACGTTTTCAGTGGGGCATGTCTACGGAACTTAAGCCCATTGACGACAAAACAACTGCGAAGATCATTGCCAAACTAGCGAAGGATATTAGACTGGTTTTACCCGAAAAAGTAATAGTCTATCTCCTCACGCGCATGCCAAGAGATTTCATATCGATTAAGCATGCTATAACGAGCATCAATCAAGCATCTTATATCCAGAAAAAGAAAGTGACCGTACCTTTGGTCAAGGAAACCTTGAACCTGCCGTAGGCAATCATGAAACAGGCGCGCCATAACATAGCTTTTTCACTTGAACGCGTCGCGCAAAACCACCCAAATCAAACAGCGATTANCGAATCGCATACNGGCACTTCCATTTCATTTAAAGAGTTAGATGATGAGAGTTCCCGCATTGCTTCAGGGCTAAACCAATACGGATTTAAAAAAGGTGATCGTGTTCTACTATTTATTCCTTTCAGCATAAAGTTCATTTCTGTTGCATTTGCCCTATTTAAAGCGGGGGCGATACCAATACTCATTGATCCCGGATTAGGGAAAAAAAATTTTCTAAGGTGCATCAAGAAAACCGAAGCGCGGGGAATCATTGCGACCCCAGCCGTTCATTTAGCATTAATGTTTTTCCAAAAATATTTTCGCAACTTGAAACACAGGGTCACTACCAACTCATGCTGGTTTTGGAAAGGGTGTACCCTTAGAGATATCGATAACATGGCTAAACCTAGCTTTACTTACGATGACACATTTCCTAATGATCCTGCGGCCATATTATTTACAAGTGGAAGCACCGGTTCTCCTAAAGGAGTTGTATATACCCACGAGATGTTTTCCCGGCAACTAGAGGTGCTACGTTCCTGCTACAAGATCCAATTCGGAGAAATAGATCTTTCTACCTTCCCACTATTTTCATTGTTTGGAGTGGGAATCGGCATGACATCAATTCTCCCCCAAATGGATTTCACTCGCCCCGCAAAAGTTGACCCTGAAAAAATTTTAAATACGATCACCCAATATAAAGTGACTAGCGGGTTTGGTTCGCCGGCATTATGGGACACAATCAGCCGTTATTGTATTTCAAACAATCAACACCTTCCTTCTCTTAACAAGCCGTTATTGTATTTCAAACAATCAACACCTTCCTTCTCTTAACAGAATTTTAATGGCAGGTGCACCCATTCCTGGTTCGTTGATTGAAAGGTTTGATCATATACTGACACCCAAAGCGAAGATACACACTCCATATGGAGCCACAGAAGCACTTCCTGTNGCAACCATCGAACGCAAAGAAATTCTAGAAGAGACTTTAAAAAAATCTCAACAAGGATACGGAATTTGCGTTGGTCACACAGTTCCTGACATAGAGCTTAGAATCATAGCAATCATTGATGATTCAATTCCTGATTGGGGGGATTCCATCGAATTAACCCATGGAGAAATTGGCGAAATAGTAGTAAAAGGTCCTTGGGTAACTCAAAGTTATTTCAACCTCAACGAGGCTACTCGGTTAGCAAAAATAAAAGACCATGGGAACGCTCTCTGGCACCGTATGGGAGATGTCGGTTATATTGATGACAAAAATCGACTATGGTTTTGTGGAAGAAAAAATCAACGCGTTTGCACAGCCGACGGAACATTATTCACTATCCAATGTGAAGGAATCTTCAACATTCACCCCAAGGTAAAACGGTCCGCTCTAGTTGGTATAGGTGAAAATAAGAACCAAGAGCCTGTTATCGTAATAGAACCAGAACATTTCAGCGAACTAAAAAATAATTCCGCCCGCAACTTGCTTATTAAAGAACTATTGGAGTTGGGTGGTCAGTACAAGCATACCCATCAGATTAAGAATATCCTGATACACCAAAATTTTCCGGTAGATATTCGCCACAACGCAAAAATATCTCGCGAACAACTTGCTCAGTGGGCAACCCAAATGATTCCCCAGGAACATAAAAAAACAACTCCCCTAAGCGTAGTAGAATAAGAAGTTGGGATATACCAACCAATCAATTTCCATCAAACCTTAGTCTTATGCATTCAAAGGCAACAGATCCAAGACTAAAACCAACTTCTCCCCGGTTGATTTATATTGTTCCTCTAAAAATAAGGGGAATGCCATTTGCATAAACATACGTTGAGCAAAATTAAGAAACAAAAATAGAAGGATACAAGACCTAAAAATTTAAAATTTTATCGGCACTTGATTGTATGTTTAATATACCTAAGGCTTATATTTTGACATAATTTAACCGTTCTGCTAGCATTTCTTAATAATGACACTCGGGCTATTTAGAGATTGAAAAATTTGGTTAGCGTTTTATAGTTCCCTATAGATTAACTGGCCACTTATGTCCTAATTAAACTAAGAACTTATTAAAATGCTAAATGAAGTTGATGAGAAAACACAAGAACACAGCATAAACTTAATAAAAAAAATCCTTATCGGCCTAGGGTTAATTTTTATCTTGGTGGGGATCATCCGGCAGTGGCCCATCGCAGGAAAATCCTACATGGAATTTATTGAGGGCGAAGGGTACCTTGCCCTGATGCTAGGACTTATCATGACTGTGCTGGGAGTATCTGTAAAGCTACTAATCGGCCAGCAAAAAGAATGACCACTTAAATTTGGAAATTGACATCCATGAGTGAAAAAGAAAATGTAGAAGGCGAAGGTTTTGTCATTAAAGACAAGCGTTCTTCCCAAATTTCAGAAGATGACGCTGTTTTTCAAGATGAACAAGATATCAAGGTTCAGGAAAAACAAACAGACTCCTCCAAAGAAAAAGAAACCGAGCCTTTCCAAGTCGACTTTTCAGCATTTATCATGTCTCTTACGTCGTCCGCCTTCTATCACTTAGGAGATATGCCCGACCCCTCCACTGGTAAGAAAGAAGTAAACCTTCCCGCGGTCCAACAAACAATAGATATGTTAATTATGTTGCGGGAAAAGACAAAAGGCAACCTCAAGGAAGATGAAAAAAAACTTCTCGAGCAACTCGTATACGAATTACAAGTCAAGTACGTCGCAAAAACAAAGGAATAGTTTCCCGCAAGTCCTACTTAGCCTCAAAAACATTATAACTCCCACCCATAGCGTGCCACTATAAGCCCACATTACAAATTATCAGGATGCGATCATGGAACTCAAAAGTGACACAAACGGACTATTCATAGAAGGAATGTCAGACTCATCGGAGTTGGCTGATTATATTCGGCGAAAATTTAATGAGGAGGATATCCAAAATACTTACGAGAACTTGACAAAAGGTCACATTAAGGCTGCCCGGTCTGAAGGTATCCCTCCATTACGTAAATTTTGGCAAGTACTTAATCACTCCCATAAAAATACTCCCAACCTACAATGTGCAAAAGGTTGCGCCCATTGCTGCCATACAGGTGTAGCAGCAACACAAGTTGAATGGGATGGCATACTACATAATGTCATGGAAAGTAATATTAACCTTGGAAAAGTTATTGAACGATCAAAGCGTACCATTGATCGTGTACGCGAAACACTACACTCTAAAAAAAATTTAGAACAAATCGATTGGCACCGCCTGGTTATCAACCAGCCCTGCCCTTTTTTGGGTGAAGACCATGCCTGCATCATTTATGAGGACCGGCCCTTAGACTGCCGCCTAGTGGTTGCATTTCGTGGCCAGTGCGAATCAAAAAAACTGGAGCATGCCCAACGTGGAGTGGTAATTGAGGAAGCCGTTGGCGCTACCGTCATCGCAAAAATACAACATGACCAAACTCCAAAGTTTAAACGGAGAAAGTTCCAAGGTGTCCAACCACTGAAATTACTACAGCACTGGCTCATTTTGTGGCAGGAAAAAAATAAAAAAAAGAAATAGGTCAAACCATAGATTAATGAGTCTATATAAAAAAACACGATTAAAACCAGTTCTGAGTAAAAACAAGCAAAGTCCAACTAGACAAAAACCATTGATCTTAATGCCTAGTTCAAAGCAAAAGAAAATCCTATTATTAATTGCGTGGAGTTTTGCGACCTTGCTTCTCTATATTTGCTTTCGCGAAGTAGATTTAGAACAAGCCTGGAATAACATCAAACAAGTTCACCCCTTATGGCTTTTTCTCGGTGTTGCTGGGCATTTTTTAATTTTTATATTCTGGGCCAAGCAATGGATCGTCTTTCTCCCTGGAAAAGTTTTTGTAACATTCAAAGAAATGTTTGAAATTAATGCGCTCATGAGCACTGCGATGAACACGCTTCCATTTCCTGGAGGACATGCTTACGGAGTTTTTCTTTTAGCAAAAAAAGAAGGCGTTGGCCACTCTGCAGCTCTTTCAGTAATGTCACTTGATCAACTCACCGAAGGAATAGCCAAGCTGACTGTTCTTTTAATTGTAAGCTGGCTTACACCACTCCCACTTTTAATTAAAAAGGGAATACTTGGGTTGACCGTGGTCATTTTCATTTTCACGTGCATTCTTTTATATTTTTCTTTTCGTTTTCATGCCTACAAAAAAATAAGAACGGATTCCAACAAAACACTCAAAGAAAGAGCTATCGACTTTATATCTCGCTGGGGACAACAATTAGAAGGACTACGTAACATCAAAACTTTCTCTTATGGTGTAATTTTAGCTTACGGAATGAAATTAGGGGAAGCGTCAGCAATCTGGTCTATACAGAAGGGTTTTGGTGTTGATCTGCCAATTTGGAGTATACTACTGATCCTTGCCGCATTAAACTTAGCAACCATTATTCCATTAGCACCTGGAAATCTTGGTGTCTATGAAGCGACCGTTTTTTTTATTTACCAACATCTTGGTATAGAACCAGAACAAGCTATTGCATTAGCTCTTACCCAACATTTATGTTTTCTATTACCACTTGCTGGGACAGGGTATGTATATATGATAATGAAAACCTTTATCACAAAAAAAACCTTTGTTCGTGAATAAGTAATATGAAATTAACATAATAGAACAAAAAAACGCACCTAATTTTATCTCGCGCAAGGTGAAATGGCTTGTTTAGAATACGCATTGAACACATAGAGTAACTAATCTGATGATAGAAATCGCATAATTTAATTGGAGAAAATTTACATGAAGCAGGCCATTATCAAGAGACTCGATGATGAACTTATGACATCTCAAAAAGAGTTGCAGGTAGATATTCCAAAGGCAATACTAGTAGCAAGAGAACATGGGGATTTAAAAGAAAACGCCGAATATAAGGCTGCAAAAGAAAGGCAAACATTTCTCCAAGCTAGAATTTCCCTATTGCAAAAAAGGATAAGCGATGTTACTTCGCTTGACATAGAAAGAATACCAAGGGACAGATCCGGGTTAGGCAGCACGTTATTGCTCGCTGACATTCAAACCGGAGAAGAAAAAAAATTTCACCTTGTGTTTCCCGAGGATGTAGATCCCGATGCCGGGAAAATTTCTCCTGGTTCCCCTATTGGAAGAGCCCTAATGGGAAAGCAAAAAGGGGACGAAATAATAGTTTCCCTCCCAGAAAAAAAAATAGAGTACGAAGTTATTAGCGTAAAAACCATTCACGACAACTCATAAGGCAACCAGGCTTAAGCATCTAATGTCTTTTAAAAATCTTATTTCATTTGAAGAAATCGCAGAAAGTAGCTCCAACTTTCTCGACATCGATACTAGACCTGACTGGGGAGAGTTGTTTGGCAACCGTAATCCATTAAACCTAGAAATCGGGTTTGGAGTTGGAAACTTTATCATTGAAATGGGAATTCGAGAACCTAATGAAAACTTTATTGGAATTGATTTTTACCACAAAGGAATCCGAAAAGTCATCACCCGTATTGCTAAGTATGAGATTTGCAACGCCCGTATCGTATATGGTGACGCAAAAGAAAAAATTCCTCTCTTGTTTGCCCCTGAAGAACTCAATCGAGTTTACATAAACTTTCCCGACCCATGGCCAAAAAAAAGGCACCATAAACGTAGGTTGATCAAACCGAATTTTATAAAAAGTCTAGCCGAAAAACTTAAGTGCGGTGGTGAAATTCATATCGCAACAGATCACGAAGCTTACGCCATGGAAATTCTTGATTTTTTTGAAAAAGATCACCAGTTGAAAAATAAAAATGGTCTTGGTACATTCCTATTCCAGAAGGAAGGAATCCCAAAAAGCAAATACGAAAAAAAGTTTATTAGCGCCGGAGAACGGATTTTTTATTTAGAATACAAAAAATAGAGCACACCCTTTTAACCTTCAAGTTCGGAGACTAGCTTGCCCAAAGAACGCATCTTAGTAGTTGATGACGAAACGAATATTGCAAATTCCCTCAAAGAAATTTTATCGGATGAGGGTTATGATGTTTCTGTAACTGAAGACGGACTTAATGCACTCGACATGATTCAATCAGATCCGCCAGACCTTCTATTGCTTGATGTCTGGCTTCCCGGAATGGATGGAATTGAGGTATTGAAAACTGTCAAAACGTATCACCCTGAAATAGAGGTCCTGGTCATGTCTGGGCATGGGACCATTGATACGGCGGTAAAAGCGACAAAGCTTGGGGCTTTTGACTTTATTGAAAAGCCGTTCTCAATGGACAGCTTGACTCAATCTGTTAAAAGTGCTTTAGGACTCAAAAAAAAACGGGCCACAAAAATAACCAACGCGACGCCATTCGGCTTTTCCTCCCTAATTGAAACACAAAAGGCTATTAAATTTCATTCTCAATCAGACACCCCTCTGCTCTTTCTAGGGGAATCAGGAACAGGCAAAGAATACATCGCACAAGCAATCCATCAAAAAAGCGCAAAAAGTAACCTTCCTTTTATTAAACTCAATTGTTCTTCAAGGCCAGCACATGAGATTAACTCTTTTCTATTTCCGCCGGAAAAAAAATCTCTCAAATTTTCAAACGAAACTCTTGATACAAACCCAGTCATATCGCAAGCTGTGTATTTAGATAATGTGGACGCTCTGAGCAAAACTACTCAACAAAAATTATTCGATTTATTATTTTCTAATGAAAGTAAAAAACAAAAATTATTGCCATCGCGTTTATACATTTCTTCATCTCAAAACCTCAGTGAGCTTTCTAAACAAAATCAGTTTAATCCTGATCTACTAAAAATATTTAGCAACGTAACTATCAGAATACCGTCTCTGCGCGAAAACCCGACCATTATCCCCGTCTTGATTCGTAACCACCTAGAAGAAGTCTCGCAAAAAGATGGACTGCCTACTCCCGAAGTAGATTCAGATGCACTTGAAGCTTTATGTCAATATCATTGGCCAGAAAATATTCGCGAACTTCATTCTATTTTAGACCGCATCCTTGCGACTGCTCCTTCACGGAACCATGTTTCTCTTAATCAAATGCCTCCAGAAATCAATCAACTAACGACCCAACAAGGGAAAACAAAACTTAACAAATTTAATAAACCTCCGCAAAGAACGCTTAAAAGAAGCGTAGTATTATATGGAAGTGGGCTTCATAAAGGGCTCAAAACTGGGGTCATCTTGCAACCGCTACCGCCGAAAAGCGGCATTATTTTCAGCAACATCTCCAATGGTCAAACTATCCCAGCTAGGCTTGAAAATATTAAATCGACCAATTACTCAACAACACTCCATAAAGGGAAAGCCAGTGTCGCTACCATAGAACATATCATGGCTGTTCTACACATGTACCGCATCACAAACCTCCTTATAAAAGTAGGCGATGAAGTTCCAGTGATGGATGGGTCCTCAAAAGATTTTTGTGAGTTAATCGAAAATGGTGGAATTGAAGAACAAGACGAACCTTCCCAAGAATTGATTGTCGATAAAAAATATACTTTTGGCCCCCAAGAACCAGGAACCCCACATATTAGCATTGAACCTAGTGACACATTCAAGGTTAGTTATCATATGGAATACCCGACTCCAATTGGAATAATGGATCATACTTTTGAATATGTGAGTGAGGAAAACTTTAAAAAAGAAATTGCTCCTGCGCGCACGTTCGGGTTCATGGAAGATATCGCTCAATTAACAAAAATGGGATTTGCTTCCGGTGGGAACCTCGACAACTTTATTCTGTTGGGAGATGGGAAAATCATCAACACCGAACTAAGATTTAAAAATGAGTTCCCACGACATAAGATTCTTGACATCCTAGGAGACTTCTACCTTTTAGGAAAAACTATTCGTGGACACATCCGTGCAAATAAGTCAGGACACACCCAAAACATAGGACTTTTAAAAACTTTAACGAATGCAGATATTCAATATCCGCTGTAAATTCAGTTTTAACCTAAGTTTGCCAACATCAATTAAACGGACCATATTGTAAGGAAGCATCTCCATCTAGATTTTTTTAGACTCAGTTTATCGCTGCAAAACCGAATCATCTCGAAAAAACTCTACAAACAATACTTATGAATCATTTGCACCTAATTTTTTAAAAATGCTAAGCCCGAGTAAGCAACGACATGACAATAAAAAAACTATCGACACCCCAAGTGCCATTGAATATTTTTAAATTAGCCGTTCTTGTTTCCGGACGCGGTTCTAACTTACAAGCCATAATGGACAGTATTGACCGAGAAGAATTGGACGCTCATCTTTCCATAGTAATTAGCAACACAAAAGATGCCATGGCCTTAAAACGAGCTGAAAAGCATGAAATAAAAACAATTTTCATCGATCCCTCTAACTACTCAAGTAGCAAAGAATACGACAAAGCACTCGTTTTAAAATTAAAAGAGTTTTCCATTGACCTCATCTGTCTTGCTGGGTATATGCGTATTCTAGGAGAAGAGATTATACAGACGTTTGAAAAGAAAATTATAAACATACACCCTTCCCTATTACCAGCGTTTCCGGGTTTGAATGCTCAAAAACAGGCTATAAATCATGGGGTTAAGTTTTCTGGATGTACTGTCCATTTCGTCGACTCCGGAGTTGATAGCGGACCTATTATTCTACAAACAGTAGTCCCAGTTTACGATAACGATGACGAAAAATCTCTCTCTAAACGAATCCTGGAACAAGAACATTACCTTTACCCAAAAGCAATTAAAATGATCCAGGAAAACAAAATTAGATTAAATGGTAGAACCGTGACGAGCAAAACAATTTAACGCTGTATACTCCACTAAGGTGTTCATGAAAAGACAAACCAAAGTTTTATTTATTTTTATTTTATATTGGCATGTTCCCGCGTGGGCTCTTAGTGATGAATTGGCAACTGTTAAGGCGATTCAGCAAAATTACGATTCAGTTCTAACCTTAAAAGCAAACTTCGAGCAGAAGGCCTTCGTTAAGATGTTAAATAGAACCGAAGTTACCCGAGGAACTGTCCAGATCAAAAAACCAGGTAAAATGAAATGGGTGTACAGCTCTCCAGACCCACAAGTTCTTATTAGCAATCAAAAAAATTTATGGCTTTACACGCCAGAAGAAGAACAAGTCACAAAAATGCCTATTGAAAGTGTGTACTCGTCAAACACTCCAGCTTTATTCCTTGCGGGACAAGGAATTTTGACAGACATCTTTAACGTTGTGCGGGTTCTAACTGAAAAAGATAAATTTGTCGCTGTTTTCACCCCGAAAGAAGTTGAAAGTAGTTTGAGCCGCCTTGTGCTTCGAGCAAACAAAAATAACTACCAAATCACAGGAGCGACCGTGTATGATAAACTTGGAAACAAAACTTCTATTAAGTTTCGATCCATCCGTATCAACGAGAAAATACCAGAAAGCGTTTTCAACTTCAAGGTTCCTGCCGGAGTAGAAATACAAGACTTTACACCTAGCCCTTAGATTACTATGTTTGAAATTTCATCTATATCTCTCGATGCTGTATCAGCCTTTGGTCTTAAAACATTCGCATTTCTAGTGGGCTTAGCCGCCCTTATCTTTGTCCATGAGTTAGGACATTTTCTTGCTGCCCGAAAATGCGGTGTTATCGTAGAAAAATTCTCCATAGGGTTTGGCAAAAAACTATTCGGGACAACCTCCCAAGGCACCGAATTTATTATTTCAGCTATTCCTCTAGGCGGTTACGTCAAAATGAAAGGTGAGGAACTTGGCGAAGAAACAAATGAAGAAGGCTCATTCTCAGCTGCACTACCACAGCATCGCCTTCTAATAGCTTTTGCCGGCCCATTCTTCAATTTTCTATTTGCTTTAGCTATCTACGTGTTTGTGTACATGGCAGGAGTTGAAACCATAGGTCCAGTAATTGGAACCGTAAAAACAAATTCACCTGCCCTCGAGGCAGGTCTTCAGACAGGCGACAAGGTAATATCCGTTAATAACAAGCCAATTCGATTCTGGAGCGAACTACAAAAGAAAGTCTATAATTCGCCCGGANAGAAACTCGATTTTCAAATTGAACGTTTGACAAAAGGAATCATTANTTTAGAAATCACACCCATCACAGAAGAAATCAAGAATCTTTTTGGCGATACAGAGCAAGTCGGTCTAATCGGCATAACCCCACTTTCGAACACTATTAGCTACATCAAGAAAGAAAGTGCAGCNGAAAAAGCGGGNCTTCAACTTAATGATCGTATTATTGCCGTAGGAGACACCAGGATATTTGGCTGGTCGGATCTTAGACCTGCGGCGGTGGACAAACCAGGAAAATTATTGACTTTCAAAATTCGACGTAATGGGACAGAAATACTGATACCCCTAGCCCCGACCCTAAAAACAATTAAAGATGAAAATGGAAAAGACTTAGAAATTGGGGAAATTGGCATTGGAATGAGTGGTCACATGGTACTTGAGCAGTATGGTTTGCTTGGTTCGATCGTAAGAGCGGTGAAAGAAACTTGGGAGATGACTGCCTTGATCGCGATCAGCGTCCAAAAAATGCTATTTGGATCAATTCCAGCAGACCAAATTGGTGGCCCTATAATGATCTTTCAAATTTATGGAGAACAAGCCGAGCAAGGCTTCAATGAATTCATTAGACTAACAGCTTTGTTAAGCATCAACCTTGGCTTGATTAACTTACTTCCAATTCCAATTTTAGATGGGGGACATATTTTATTTTTTCTCATAGAAATAATTAAAGGGCGACCTGTGAGTGAAAAAAACAGAGAACTGGCTCAGCAGGTAGGGCTTTTTATGCTAATAAGTTTAATGGTATTTGCTTTCTACAATGACATAGTGCGAGTAATCAATTAGGCANGATCCTACGACCATTTAAAAAGTGGATTCTATATCACAATTAGAAAGTCTAAAAAAAATCGCAGCGGAACTTTCAATCGATATAATAACCGTTAGCTTGTTCGACCCTGAAATCGTAGTTACAAGTGGTCACTGTAAGGTGAAGGGAAAAAACACCATCATAATTGATAGCTTGCTTTCAAGCCAAGAACAGAATGAAGTCATTATCCAAGCCCTAAAAAAGTTTAATATAGAATCAATTTACCTACCGCCATGGATTCGTGAGCGCCTTGAACCCAAAAATTCTATTTAAAATCAAATGACACTCTTGAATAATATTCTTCCTGAGGTACGCCGCGGGAAATTAAAAGCACTTCTTAGTAAAAAGGAGATCGTCCGAGCACTTGAAGCCCACAATGGACTAAGTGGTATTATTGCAAATAATGCGTGTATTGAAGGGCAATCTAATCAAATCCCAGTCCAAAGAGAATTTGATGCAATATGGGAAAGCAGTCTGACCGACTCCGCATCAAAAGGGCACCCCGACATAGAAGTTGTTAGCTTTGATTCAAGGCTTCAATCTATTAATGAAATTTTAGCTGTTACCCATAAGCCAATNATAGTTGATGGCGATACGGGAGGGGACGCTAATAATTTTGAGTATATGGTCACCAANCTTGANAGGGCTGGTGTTTCTGCCGTCATTATCGAAGATAAAGTTTTTCCAAAACGAAATAGTCTNGAACCAGGCGTTCAGCAAATGCTTCAAGANCCTGAGATATTCAGCCAAAAAATCCAACGCGGTAAAAGTGTTCAAATATCAACCGACTTTATGATTATAGCCCGACTAGAAAGCTTAATAGCTGGNAAAAGTATGGATGACGCGCTCTTTAGAGCTCAAGCCTATCTGGAAGCGGGTGCTGACGGTGTNATGATCCATTCTAAAGAAAAAACCCCTGCCCAGATTATGNAATTCGCNGAGCACTACCAGAAAATGACNCAAAAAATAAACTGCAAAAAACCAATGGTCTGTGTACCAACAACATACAATACCATTACCGAAGATGAGTTGCGTGCTGCCGGATTTGACATTATTATTTACGCCAACCACCTTTTAAGAAGCGCTAATAAGGCAATGGAAGAAACTGCTCGCACCATACTTCTTAATCAACGATCATTTGAAGTTGACCCGACCTGTTCTCCCGTCCGCGAAATATTTCAAACAGTAGGGTTTCTTGAAGTTAAAGAAAAAGACAAACTTGACAAAAACAACAAAAACATCCCCATAATTATTCCTGCTGCGGGCGAAGACCCATCGTTAAGTTCAATTCTAAATGGCAAACCTAAGTCTATGTTTGAAATAGCTGGGAAAACTCTTCTCGACTGGCAAATCAGCGCTCTCAATANTAATAACCTGACAAATATCACAGTGATAACAGGCTATAAAGGTAGGGAGATGAAAGCAGAGGGCATCACCTTTCAGGAAAATAAAAATCACAAAAGAGACTCCGAGTTACACAGTTTAATGGAGGCTCGAAAAAAGATGACGACCGGTTTCATTATGCTNTATTCGGANATACTATTTGAAGATAATATNATGTCAAAAATNCTTACTTGCCAAGAAGACATCGTCCTTGTGGTAGACAATACCATNCAGTACCATGCGCCAGAAGCAAACAAAATACAGGATTTTNTTATCAGTAAAAACAAACATCTAACCACCCGAAGAAAAATTAATTTTGCTTGTGAAAATATTGTTTCAAAAATTGGTTCAAAATTAAACACAGAAACCGCCACTCACGAGTTTATAGGCCTTGCTAAGTTTACTAAAACCGGAGCGGAGCAACTTCTTCAGACCTATGAAGACTGCATAAAAAATTACCACGGTAAGTTGCAAGAGGCTGACAGTATAAATCAATTTAAATTTACCGACCTAATACAAGAAATGATCGACCGAGGCTACGTCGTTAATTTTCTTGAAATTCATAAGGGTTGGCTAGAAATTCATAGTACTGAAGACATAGAACTAGCCAACCATTTTCTATCCAAAAGTTAAGCACACCTTTGATCGAGAAACGCTTTTGATGCGAACAAGAAAAGAACCGAGGTAGCCTCGCAACAATTGAAGTTAAAGGCTAAAAGAAAACTGTCACTATGCACTATTCAAAACTACTAATACCCACCCTAAAAGAATCTCCTGCAGATGCCGAGGTTGCTAGCCATAANCTCATGGTCCGCGCTGGAATGATTCGTCAAATGGCTGCCGGCATCTATTCAATCCTTCCATTAGGGCTGAAGGTGCTGAGAAAAGTCGAGCAGATCATTAGGGAAGAAATGGACCAGATTGGAGGACAAGAAGTTTTCCTTCCTAGCGTCCAACCTGCCGAATTATGGGCCGAAAGTGGCCGCTGGGATTTTTATGGAAAGGAATTGCTACGCTTCAAAGACCGGAATGACCGTGAATTTTGCTATGGACCAACTCACGAAGAGGTTATTACAGACATAGTTCGTCGTGAAGTNAAATCCTACCGGCAATTGCCAATTACCTTGTACCAGATTCAAACCAAGTTTCGAGATGAAGTAAGACCNCGTTTCGGAATAATGCGTGGGCGTGAATTCACAATGAAAGATGCTTACAGCTTTCACGCAAATGAGGAAAGTNTCCGCGAAACNTACTCNAGTATGGCGAGTGCCTATTCCCGAATTTTCAAAAGATGTGGGCTAGATTTTAAAATGGTGGAAGCCGATAGTGGAACCATCGGAGGGAATTTCTCTCATGAATTCGTCGTACTCGCAAGCTCTGGGGAAGATTGCATAGGATTTTGCAATTCATGCGATTACGCTTCGAACCTTGAAAAAGCTGAAACGAAAGTCTTGGTAACAAATACAGAGTCTCCGTTATTGGAGGACCTAATTGAAGTTGCCACTCCAAAAAAAAAATCTGTAGAAGAAGTAACCCAATTTCTTCGAGTGTCACCTAAAAAACTAATTAAAACCATTATATTTGAAACCGACCAAGGACTAATTGCTGGGCTCGTTCGNGGCGACCGTGAAATAAACCCTGTCAAACTTAAAAACCTGGTCGACTGCGAATGGCTTATCCCTGCCTCAGAAAATTTAGTTACAAAAACGACTGGATTGACTTGCGGATACTTGGGGCCTGTGGGAATTAAGCTCAAAGTTTTTGCCGACAACGAAATCCTGCTTATGTCCAACAGCATCGCAGGGGCAAACAAAATAGATACCCATTTGACTGGTATTCAGTTTAAACGAGATCTGAATGTTGAAAAGATAGGGGACATCAGAAATATCAACGAAGGAGACCCTTGCCCTAAGTGCGAATTGGGAAAGTTTAAAATCAAACGAGGTATCGAAGTAGGACATATTTTTATCCTAGGCAAAAAATACAGTGAATCCATGCAAGCCTTGTATCTAGATGATCAAGGCAAAGAACAACCAATGATCATGGGCTGTTATGGGATAGGAGTTGGACGGACTGCCGCAGCTGCTATTGAGCAAAACCATGATGAGAAAGGAATCATCTGGCCTATTTCCCTCGCTCCTTTTCAAGCTGTTATCCTTCCAGTCAACTTTTCGGACGATGCCGTGCATTCAGCAGCCAAAGAGATCTATAAATCTCTCTGGGAGTTAGGAATCGAAACCTTACTTGATGACCGCTCAGACAGATTAGGTGTAAAATTCAAAGACGCTGATCTTCTTGGAATCCCAATCCAAATAATCGTTGGCCCTAAAAATCTTGATGAGGGAAAAATAGAAATAAAGCTAAGAAAAACTGGCGAATCCCAGCTAATTTCATTCCCAGAAGAAATTGCATATATCTCCACAATTTTATCAGAGTTATGATAAGCAACTCCTTGATAAAAATTTTCTTGCAACACTTCCACCTTTGAGTATAATGAAAACGATAGAGTTGGTTCCTACCTGAGAGCGCGGCCTAAGCCACGCTTTTTTTTTGCTTTTATGAAGAAAATAAATAAGGATCAACTCCTAACTCACAATGCAAAGAAAAAGTAATAGTTTAGATATACTCGAAGCAAAAGCGACTACATGTAATTGCTATAGATAAATGAGGAAAAACCCTGTTTATCAGTTGGTTACTGATCTTGTTGAGCCAACTCTAAAAGGAAGTGACATTGAACTAGTTGATGTTGAGTACAAAAAGACTGGCAAAACTTGGTCTCTGAGAGTATTCATCGACAAAAATCAAGGAGTGACAGTTAACGACTGTCAAAGGTTGAGTCGAGAAATTGAAGACTTAATTGCAATCCACGAATTAATTGCCGACCNCTATGTTCTAGAAGTTTCTTCCCCTGGTCTGGACCGACCATTAAAAAAAGAGACTGATTTTATTAGAAATAAAGGGAAACAAGTTCTGGTCAAAACCTATTTGCCCATTAATAATAGTAAAACAAATACTGGAACCATTAAAGATTTTTCAAATGACACTCTATTTTTAGAGAACGAAAAAAAAACTTTTGAAATTTCATTGTCGAACATCGCACAAGCCAAATTAATTTTTAAATTTTAAAAGACCCTATGACTATTGAAGTGTTAGAAAACATAAGGCTACTAGCTAGAGAAAAGAACATAGAAGAAGATATTTTAATCAATGCCCTTAAGAAGGCCATGGAAGCAGCAGCCCGCAAAAAACTAGAAACTAATGGCCCACTTCAAATCGAATTTAATCGTGAAACGGGTGAAATAGAGGTGTTCTCTGAAAAAACTGTATCTAGCGAAGTGACCAACCCTGAAGAAGAAATTTTGCTAGAAAAGGCTCAAGTAATCAACCCTGAAGCTAAAACGGGTGAANCACTGCTCATNCAGTTACCTATAAAAAACTTCGGTCGAATCGCCGCACAACTCGCAAAGCAAGTAATCATTCAAAAAGTTCGTGAAGCAGAAGTTGACATCCTCTATGAAGAATACCAAGATAAAAAAGGCGAATTAATTAATGGTATTGTTCAGCACTTTCAACATGGAGATATCATTGTTGACTTGGGGAAAGTAGAGGGAATTCTCCCAAGACGAGAACAAGTATTTCGCGAATCATTTAGCCGAGGTGATCGTATTCGCGCGTATGTTCTTGATATAGGGAAAACAGCACGAAATGCCACAGTGATTCTTTCCCGAACGCACACAGGGCTTATTANAAACCTATTCGAGATTGAAGTGCCTGAAATTAATGAGANAATAATAGAAATAATGGGGATAGTACGAGAACCNAATGGAAGAACTAAAATAGCGGTTAAAACTAATGACCGTGACGTAGATGCTGTTGGAGCTTGCGTCGGAATGAGAGGGACGCGCGTCCAATCAATCGTACAGGAACTTCGGGGAGAAAAAATTGATATCGTCGAATATTCAGAAGACNCAGAANTATATATTAAAAACGCCCTTAGCCCAGCTAAAATCTCTCGCATAATTAAAAATAGCGAGAATNATGAGATGACAATTATTGTTGCGGATGACCAGATGTCCCTAGCGATTGGCAAAAAAGGACAAAATGTCCGACTTGCTGCAAAACTGGTGAAACAGAAAATAAATATTCAGAGTCATTCTGAAGCTTCTGACTCATTAGATATTTCNGGTTTATTGCCAACTACTAAAAAAAGTAGTTCTAGNATTAGTTTCTTAGGTGAAGTTAGCACGGCAAAGGGACTGGGGGANAAAATAACAGCTATTCTTTTTGAAGGCAATGTAGTTACTGCTGAGAATGTTATAGCGCAAGGTGAAAAAGGATTAACGACTCTCCCTGGAATAGGTCCCAAAAAAGCAGCGTCAATTTTAGATTTTGCAGAAAAAATAATCAAGAGGATCGCAGAAGAGAACAGAGAGGGTGAGGTACAGTCTGAAACTGACGAGAAAACCCAAATAACAGATAAGTCTGACGAAGAAGATCAAGAAATTCCAGTAAATCAATTACGCGAAGTTTCTCCATCCGTAATAGAGTGTCTTCTGAAAAACGAATTTGAAACTCTGGCGGAACTTTCTGTAACAAAAAAAGAAGAATTAGTAGAAATTGAAGGCATAAACTTGGAAACTGCTGCGGTAATAATCGCACAGGCAAAAAAGCAATTAACTGGTAATTAGGTGGCTTTTGAAACTGCAAGAAACGCAACGTGCTGCAAACTAATTATAAAAATTTAAAATCGGTTTAGGAGGTTTTTTTTGGGAAAAATTCGTGTTAACAAGTTGGCTATAGAACTCAATGTCCAAAACGATCAGATCTTGGACTCCCTAAAAGATATGGGGCAAGCTGTTAAAAATTATATGAGTTCAATGGATGAAAAGACTGCCGATGAAGTCCGTGAACGATTAACCCCAAAGGCCCCATCTAAAAAGGGAACTCCAAAATCCACCAAAAAATCCACCACCAAGAAAACAACTACAAAAAAGACATCCAAAAAGACCAAGGCAACTGCGAATAAAAGACCCTCAGAAAAAAAAGTTCCAAAGGTAAAAGCCAAGACAGAAAAAACAACCCCAAAAAAATCTACGACTACTTTAAAGAAAGCCAAAGTCGCCAAAACTACCATAGAAGCTCCGGCGAAAGATGACGCAAAACAAGAACCAGCTAAAGTATTAAAAAAAACTGGACTCCAAATCACAAAGCATGAAGAAAAACCTGCTGAAGTGAAAACAAAACCTACTGCAACTAAAGACAAACCTGC
>JGI26382J51730_1000038_pt1 | contig 68113 bp, 63 predicted proteins | sample SaaInlV_165m_DNA_2_FD_51730 | JGI IMG/M metagenome (IMG submission 51730) | reverse complement strand
TTCTTAGTCCTGTTGATACTGATATGTTAATGCTTTTATCTAGATCGGGTTGGAGAATGGATCGTATTCTTAACTTAACTGTAAATAATATAAATGGACTTGATAATGCACACACTGCATCTGGTCCATCACCTGCAATTGCGCCAAGCTTTAGAAAATTTGATAAATTTTTAGATGCAATGCATAAAGTAGAAAGGGTTGATTTACAATTTGGCTATATTATAAAATCTGATGAGAGCAAGCAACTGGCATTATATTTTAGAAAAGATGCAATGCGTAAGCCTGAAGTCCAGAACCTNATGAAGATTATGAATCTTGATGGCAAATCTAATATTTACCCTATCAATGAATCGCTTCAAACAGAAGAAAACCCCTCAGAAATCCANATTGACTTCAGGTCACTTGCGGGCATTCAATTTTTCTTAAGCCANGGAATTATTATTCCGGAGGAACATATGGAAAAAGGTTACATTCAAATCACAAAAAATAAAGATGGAACAGAGTTTGATTGGGATCTTGTCACAGCAAGTTTAATAACAATACATTCCTCAAATGATGAGCCTCGAGATACCGCAGCAAAAGTTTTCTATAGAGATTACTGGTTCTTTATCAAAGACTCAGATATCACTTCAAAATACACTTTTATGCTTTTAAATCAAATTGAATCCCTGCAATCAGGTGAGATTCAAGAGTCAGGGCCTACATTAACCCTTCCTGTTAATTAACATCGGATAATTTTTTTTAAGATATAATGTTCACGTGTGCGCCCGTAGCTCAGCTGGATAGAGTACTTGGCTACGAACCAAGGGGTCAGGAGTTCGAATCTTCTCGGGCGCGCCAATTTTTTGATTACTGTAATTTAACATTACAAAAGCGCCCGTAGCTCAGCTGGATAGAGTACTTGGCTTCGAACCAAGGGGTCAGGAGTTCGAATCTTCTCGGGCGCGCCAATAGTTACCTCATGGCTTTTTAACCTCCAAACCTAAGACCGCTCTCATCATGCCATCTTTAAAAGTTGCCCAAATATGAGTCATGGACTCACGTTATTCGAATAATTTAGACTGTCGTGGATAAGCAAATAAATGTGATGGGAATGCGAGGAATTAAATAAAAATTAATTTACAAAAGTGAAAATTTAAAAAAATTGGTAGGGAGTACGCGGATCGAACGCGTGACCAACGGATTAAAAGTCCGGTGCTCTACCAGCTGAGCTAACTCCCCAAAAACGAAGACCCTGAATTATCCAACAATAACATTGTTGGGTCAATAAAATTTACTAGAAAATTACTTAATCTACGGAAATATAATATGCTCAGAAAAAATAACTCAGCTAAAAGATAAAAAATTTCTTAATTTAAACCAGGAATTTTACCTGCAAGTCCCCTCATCATTTTACCAATTCCACCCTTAGAAAACATTTTCATCATCTTTTGCATTTCTTCAAATTGTTTAAGCAATCGATTTACGTCTTGAACCTGAACTCCAGACCCCTTTGCAATTCTTATTTTTCTTTTTGCTTTGATGATTCCTGGATTAGTTTTTTCTAACTTAGTCATTGAATTTATAATTGCTTCAATTTGCATCATCGACCTATTACCCTGTTCCGGATCTATTTTTGATGCATTCCCGGCTAATTGTGATGGNAGTTTATCCATCATTGCTCCAACACCTCCCATTTTTTTCATTTGCCCTATTTGGTTTTTAAAATCATCTAAATCAAAATTTTTACCGGACTTAACTTTATCTGCTATTTTTTCAGCTTCTTTAATATCTACATTTTTTTGTGCTTCCTCAACAAGTCCAACAATATCTCCCATACCAAGGATTCGAGAAGATATTCGATCTGGATAAAAAGCCTCAAGCCCAGATATTTTTTCACTCACACCAATATATTTAATTGGTTTCCCGGTTACATGCCTTACTGATAAAGCTGCTCCACCCCGAGAATCCCCATCTAGCTTTGTTAATACAATGCCAGTAAGTGGTAAGGCATCACCAAAAGCCTTTGCTGTATTAACGGCATCTTGACCCTGCATTGCATCAACAACAAAAAGTGTTTCAATTGGATTAAGTATTTTATGAAGTTCTTTAATTTCCTTCATCATCAATTCATCAATACCTAGTCGACCAGCAGTATCAAAAATAATGACATCAAAATAATGTTTTTTTGCATAACTTAAAACGGAAGATGCAATATTTTTTGGTTTATCTTTTACTGAAGAATCAAAACATTCAATTTCTAATGAATCCGCTAAAGTTTTAAGTTGTTCTATTGCTGCCGGCCTATAAACATCAGCGCTCACCAACAAGATTTTTTTCTTATCCTCTTTAAGAATTTTTGCTAACTTTGCCGCTGTGGTTGTTTTACCAGACCCCTGAAGACCTGCCATCATGATAATTGCGGGTGGTTTTGTTGCTATATTTAATTCAGCATTATCACTTCCCATTAAGCTTGTGAGCTCATCTTGGACAATTTTAATAATTGCCTGACCTGGTGAAACGCTTTTTAAAACTTCAGCCCCTAATGCTTTTTCTTTAACTTTGTCTATAAAGTGTTTAACTACAGGGATCGCAACATCAGCTTCAATCAATGCTATACGAACCTCTCTCATTGCATCACTAATATTTTCTTCTGTAAACCGCGCCTGTCCGCGAATTGTTTTTACGACTGATTGAAGTTTGTCTGTTAAATTTTCAAGCATAATTTTTTATTAATTTGTGAATTGTTGAATAGTTGTTATTTCCATTATAATTGTGTTTATTACTTTATTAAAATATAAACATGCATGAAAGCCTCTATATAGTTACATTGATTTTATATTTGATCCCGTGCTTGACCTCACTCTCAAATATCAAGGTCAAAAAAAATCATAATGTTTTCGTAAGTATCGGCTTAATTACACATGCTTTATTAATTTTCAATAATATCTTTAATCAAGGCGTGGATCTAAATTTTGCTAATTCAACATTGTTAATAAGCTGGATAATTGTTCTGATGTTCCTTTTATTAAATAATAAATTAAAATATCAGGGCTTAGAAATATTTACCTTAATTCCTGCTTTAATCATAATTTTAATTTTCCCTGTCATTCAACCAGAATATCAATCCATTCAACACTATTCAATCTCTTCAAGCATTCATATTATCATCGCAATATTGGGTTATGGTTTGCTTGCTTTTGGTTCTATCTTCTCGTTATTTCTTCTTTTATTTGAAAAAAGTTTACATGCTGACGCTAAAAATTCATCAATTATCTCAAGCAGTGAGCCACTCCTCAATATTGAAAGAAAGTTATTTCAAATATATTGGATAGGCTTTGCGCTCCTATCTTTTACGTTGTTTTCAAGCTTATTTTTTTCAAATCATTTATTTAACCAACCACTTCAATGGAATCACAAAACAATTTTTACTATCCTAGCCTGGCTTTCTTATGCATTAGTTTTATTTGGAAGGGTTAGATTTGGATGGCGAGGGAAAAAATCAATTGTTATTTCCTTGCTGGCTTTTGCTTTCTTGATTCTTGCATATCTAGGCACAAAGTTTGTAGTTGAAATTGTATTAATCTAAAAAATTATCTTAAATTAAGTATAGGCCAGTTATTTTCTTGTGCTTTTTCCAAAAGAATTTTATCTCCATTTACAACAATGGGGTTCGTTACCTCTTCTAGAAGAGCTAAATCATTATGAGAATCACTATAAAAGAAAGTCTTGTCAAAATCTTCTATTTTTAAGTTTTTCCCTTCCAGCCAATCAAATAAACGAGACACCTTCCCCTCCTTATAGGACGGCATTCCCTTTACTTTACCTGTAAATTCTCCTAAATACTCCTCAGGATCGGTACCAATAACCTCATCAATCCCAAAAAGCTTTCCAATAGGTCTTGTAATAAAGCTGTTGGTAGCTGTAATGATTAATAATCTATCACCCGAATTCTCATGTTGCCTTACTAAATCTACTGCTTTTTTTAGAATCATAGGCTTAATAATTTCTTCAATATAGTCAGATCGGACATCATTTAAAAATTGTCTTGTATTGTTTTTTAAAAATTGAAATTGAAATTCAGCGAAAGCAAAAATATCCAATTTACCAGCTTGATACTCTTCGAAGAATTTTTGATTCTGAGCCTTATATTTTTTTTCATCGAGAAAGCCTCTTTTTACCAAATAAATCCCCCAATTATAATCAGAGTCTCCATTTAAAAGCGTATTATCAAGATCAAATATTGCTAAGTTCATAAAATATTTTTCTTAAACTTGAGGATGTGCTCGTTCTGATTTGGAAACAAGTTTATTCAGCGCATTTAGATAAGCCAAGGTTGAAGCAATGACAATGTCAGTATCCGATCCTAAACCATTAACTACTCTCCCCCCTTTTGCAAGCCTAACAGTGACTTGGCCTTTTGAATCAGTACCCGAGGTTATATTGTTAACCGAGTACAACAAAAGCTCTGTGTTAGATTTAGCGATTAATTCAATAGCTTTAAAGGTTGCGTCTACTGGACCCCCGCCTTCTGACTTTGCTTGTTTTAATTCTCCGTCAACAGACATTTCAATTTCTGCAAAAGGTTTTTTTTGGGTCTCGGTAATAGATTTTAATGAAATAAGTTTAAATCGATCCACAGCACCCGAAACAAACTCTTCAGTGACCAAAGAATGAATGTCCTCATCATAGATTTCAGATTTTTTATCTGCAAGCACCTTAAATCTTTCAAAAGTAGAATTTAAAACCTCATCTGAGTCTATTTCTATACCAAGCTCTACCAGTCTATTTTTAAATGCATTTCTCCCTGATAGCTTACCTAGTGAAATTTTATTATCACCCCAGCCAACATCTTGTGCTCTCATAATCTCATATGTCTCTCGATGCTTTAAAACTCCATCTTGATGAATACCAGATTCATGGGCAAATGCATTAGCACCTACAATCGCTTTATTTGGTTGCACAGGATATCCTGTTATATTTGAAACTAACTTAGAAGTGGTGACAATTTGCTTTGTATTTATTTTAGTTTCCAGATTAAAAATATCTTTTCTTGTTTTGACAGACATTACAACTTCTTCTAGGCTTGCATTACCTGCCCTCTCTCCCAGACCGTTAATCGTACATTCAACTTGTCTTGCGCCATTTTGAACTGCCGCTAAAGAATTAGCTACGGCCATACCTAAATCATTATGACAATGTGTCGACCATATTACGCTTTGTGAATTTGGCACCTTTGAAATCAATTCATTCATAAGATTTCCCCAGCTTTGTGGTATTGAATATCCTACAGTATCTGGAACATTGATTGTTTTAGCACCTGCTTTGATAACAGCATCAAAAATTTCAATCAAAAAATTTACATCTGACCTTACCGCATCCTCAGCTGAAAATTCAACATCATCTGTAAACTCTAAAGCCCAATTCACTGCTTCAACAGCTCTCTTTAAAACCTGATCCGGACTCATTCTTAATTTATTTTCCATATGTATCTTGCTTGTAGCAATGAAAGTATGGATTCTTTTATATTTTGCTAACTGAACAGCTTTTCCTGCTTTTTCTATATCACTTTCAAGCGCCCTCGCTAAGGAACAAACAGTTGATTTATCGATTATTTGTGAGATAGCATTTATAGCGCTAAAATCTCCTGGGCTAGCTGCAGCGAATCCTGCCTCTATCACATTTACGCCTAGCTTTTCTAGTTGCTTAGCAATCCTCAATTTCTCTTCCTGGGTCATAGAAGCCCCCGGACTTTGCTCTCCATCACGAAGCGTTGTGTCAAAAATAATTAATTCGTTCATAACTTTTCTGATTTAAAAATTAATATAATTTGAAAGTTTCTTTGTTTGCAAATAGCTATAAGGCCCAGATAAAACATATAAAAGAGTAATTAAAAAAATTATTTCGGCTGGGTTATGCGATATGACGCCAAAAATTATAACAATAATTAAAATGGCAATGAAAGGCTGGCTCTTTCTAAAGTTAAGGTTTTTACCGCTGTAATATTTTAAATCAGATGCCATTGCTAATGCTGAAAAAAAGGTTAAAACAAGCGCAAACCATTGCATTTGAAAAAAGCCTAAAAATATATCATTTCCATTGATACCATTATCAAACGATATCCAAATAAAACTTGCAAGCAATGTGGCTGCTGCTGGTGATGGTAAACCTGAGAAATATTTCTTATTTTCTATGTCTAACTTTACATTAAAGCGAGCCAGTCTGAATGCCGCGCAGGCACAATAAATAAAAGCAACGATCCAGCCAAGCTTACCTAGAGGATTTAATGCCCATACATATATCACCAATGCTGGTGCAGCCCCAAATGAGACCATATCTGACAAGCTATCGTATTCTGCTCCAAAATCACTTTCTGTGTTAGTAAGTCTTGCGACTCTTCCATCAAGTCCATCTAAAATAAGAGCGATAAAAATTGCAATGGCCGAATGATCGAATGCGCCATTCATCGCCTGAACGATAGCATAGAAGCCTGCAAATAAGGAGGCCGTAGTAAAAATATTAGGAAGGAGATAAAAGCCTTTTTTTCCTAAAATATCCTTTTTTTTATTTTTTATTTTAATTTTCATATATTTATCGATTTTATCCTACAATCAATGAATAATCATCGTTTAACACTTATTAATTTATAATATTAAGTTCACTTATTTAGTTCAGCCAAGCGCTTTATGAAATTTGAATTACAAAATCAAGATGATCACGCACGAACAGGACTTTTAAAAACAGCACATGGTGAAGTTCACACCCCTGTTTTTATGCCCGTAGGAACTTATGGTGCTGTTAAATCACTAGCGCCTAAAGAATTGGAAGAAACAAATTTTGAAATAATCCTTGGTAATACTTTTCATCTTTGGTTACGTCCAGGCCTTGACGTGATAAAAAAACATAAAGGTCTACACGAGTTTATTAGCTGGAATAACCCAATATTAACTGATTCTGGTGGTTTTCAGGTCTGGAGTCTAGGAAAGATGAGAAAGATTTCAGAAGCGGGCGTAACTTTTAGATCTCCAATAAATGGAGATGAAAAATTTATGGGTCCTGAAGAATCAATGAAAATACAAAAAATACTTAACTCAGATATTGCAATGATTTTTGATGAATGCACCCCTTATCCAGCAACCTATGATGAAGCAAAAAAATCAATGTTACTCAGTAATGATTGGGCGTATAGAAGTAAAGTTTCATTTGAGGGAAGTAAAAATGCATTATTTGGAATTATTCAAGGGGGAATGTTTAAAGATCTTAGAGAAGAGTCCTTAAAAGAACTCACTTCNATAGGCTTTGATGGNTATGCTATCGGTGGGCTTTCGGTTGGAGAGCCAAAGGAAGAGATGGCAAAAATTACTAACTTTATTGGTCCCAAAATGCCCATAGAAAAACCACGCTACCTTATGGGGGTTGGTACGCCAGAAGATATACTAAATGCCATAGAAAATGGAATAGATATGTTTGATTGTGTTATGCCTACTAGAAATGCAAGAAATGGCATGCTTTTTACTAGTCATGGTGACGTCAAATTAAAAAATTCAAAATATAAAAATGATTTAAGCCCAATAGATGTTGAATGTAAATGCTACACCTGCCAAAATTTTACAAAATCCTACCTACACCATCTTTATAAAATTGGAGAGATGCTTGTATCTAGACTCAACACCATACACAACTTACATTTTTATAAAAATATGATGAATGATGCACGTCAAGCAATTGAAAATCAGAGATTTAAAGCTTTTAAAGCAGCATTTATAAAAAAAAGGAAGGTTAATGAATAGAGCCCTTTCTTGTGATAAAATCATGTTTTTTTAAGGGAATCACATCGTGAACGAAGCGCTATCAGGTTTTTTACCATTCATTATTATTTTTGTTTTATTTTATTTTATGCTGATTAGGCCTCAAATGGCTCAAGCAAAAAAAGTTAAAGCTATGTTGGAGGCTCTAAAAGTTGGAGATGAAGTCTCAACCAGCGGGGGGATATTAGGAAAAATAACTAAGCTAAATGATCAATTTGCTATTATCGAAGTGAATGCCAATTCAGAAATTAAAATACAAAAACAAACAATTCAAGCCTTACTTCCTAAGGGAACAATTAAATCAATATAAATTGTTTAAGTTTATTTAAATGAATCAATATGCTAGTTGGAAATATATATTAATCCTTTTATCAATAGGATTAAGCTTTTTATATGTCACGCCAAATTTTTATGGAGAGTCCTTTGCAGTACAGGTTATGCCTGTCAAAGCAGGTGAGACTATTGATTCGTCAACATTAAGAGCGGTTGAATCGTCTCTTAATAAAGCCAATATCCAAAATATAGGTATTTCTTTTGAAAATACTGATATAAAAGTCAAGTTTAAGGAGGCAAGTGATCAACTAAATGCAAAGCAAGTCATAGAAAAAAGTTTAGGCAAAAAATTTGTTGTGGCACTTAACCTTATTTCTAACTCTCCGGCCTGGCTATCCAACCTTGGAGCCCTTCCGATGTACTTAGGCCTCGACCTTCGCGGTGGCGTTCATTTTCTAATGCAGCTTGATTTATCAAAACTATCAGAAAAAAAGAACGATGGCTTTTTAATAAATGTAAGAAAATCCTTACAAAAAGAAAATGTTAAATACTATGATTCAAAGGTAATTAATAATTATATTCAATTAAAATTTAAATCTGAAGATTCATTAAATAAAGCAAAAAATATTATCAGAGATCAAGGTGCTGGTCGTTCAATATTCGGTGGGAAGGGTCCTGCAAAAGAAACTGAGGCATTTAATTTTTCAGAAATTAAAAGCACTAATGAATTCATCTTAAAAGTTAAAAATAATCAATATACAGATGAAGAAAATGTTAATTTTGCTCTTAAACAAAATCTAGAAACATTACATAACAGAGTAAATGAGCTAGGTGTCGCTGAGCCAATTATTCAGCAACAAGGTAAAGATCGAATTGTAGTTCAGCTGCCTGGGGTTCAAGATACTGCAAAAGCAAAAGAAATTATAGGCAGAACCGCAATTTTAGAAATGAGAATGGTTGCTGAAGAAAGGTCAGATCCCGCTACCATTGAAAAAGCTGAGAATGGACAGCTTCCTCCTGGAATAGAGCTTTACTATGATCGCTCTGGCAATCCAATTCTGGTTAAAAAAGAAGTTATTCTAACCGGCGAGAGATTAGAGGATGCGTCACCGGGTGTCGATCAACTGACAGGGCAATCAGTCGTTTATCTTGACTTAGACTCCATTGGAACAAATATTTTTAAAGAAGTTACCCGAGCAAATGTAGGTAAAAGAATTGCGCTTTTACTTATTGAAAAAAACTACACAGAAGTTATTACTGCTCCAAAAATTAAAAGTGAAATCGGTGGGGGCAATGTCATGATTACCGGCATGGAAAGTGCTCAAGAATCTACTGATATTTCATTGCTTTTAAGAGCTGGGTCCCTTTCAGTCCCAATGGAAATAGTTGAAGAAAGAACGGTTGGTCCTAGCATGGGAAAAGAAAATATAGCTCGCGGTGTTAATTCCACAATCTGGGGTTTTGCAGCTATAGTTATTTTAATGGTTGCGTACTATATGTTTTTCGGTGTTGTTTCTGTAATTGGCTTATCAGTAAATTTATTATTCTTGACGGCATTATTATCTGCCCTACAAGCTACATTAACACTCCCTGGACTTGCTGCCATTGCGATTACAATTGGAATGGCCATTGATGCTAATGTTCTTATTAACGAACGTATAAGGGATGAAATTAGAAACGGTATGCCCCCTCAAAAAAGCATAAGTCAAGGCTACGATAAAGCATGGGGCACTATACTTGACTCAAATATTACTACCATGATTGCCGGGCTTGCATTGTTTATGTTTGGTTCAGGACCAATCAAAGGTTTTGCTGTGGTTCTTGTTCTCGGTATTTTAACCTCAATGTATAGCGCTATCTTTGTATCTAGAGGTATCGTAAATTACATATACGGAAACAAAAGAACAATTAAAAAAATCTCTATAGGTGAGATCTTCAAAATAGACAATAATTAAATTATGGAAATTTTTCGAGTAAAGACAGATGTCCCCTTCATGAAATTTAGAAAAATTTCTGCGATTATTTCTACTTCCATCTTTATTGCTTCAATTTTATTTCTAGTTACCCGCGGATTAAACTTAGGGGTTGATTTTACTGGAGGAACCTTGATGGAATTGAGTTATCCTCAAGCAGCAAATCTTGAAGAAATCCGTACTACACTTAAAAAAATTGATTTACCAGAAGCACAAGTTCAGAATTTTGGGACAAGTAGTGACGTTCTAATAAGGCTTCCCGTGGTTGAAAATTTATCAATTGCCGATCTATCAGAAAAAATTACATTAACATTAAAAGAATCAGACCCAGTAGTAAAAATTGAAAGGGTTGAGTCGGTTGGCTCCCAAGTGGGTGACGAACTATATGAGGATGGTGCTCTAGCAATTCTCTTTGTTGGCATAGGAATTATGCTTTACTTATGGCTTCGTTTTGAGTGGAGATTTGCTGTGGCAGCAATCGTAGCTAATATGCATGATGTTGTAATTATCTTAGGGTTTTTTGCATTTTTTCAGTGGGAGTTTAATCTGACAGTTCTTGCAGCTGTATTGGCAGTTTTAGGGTACTCTGTAAATGAGTCAGTTGTTGTTTTCGATCGAGTAAGAGAAAATTTTAGAATAATGCGAAAATCTTCAGTTATTGAGGTTGTGGATAATGCAATTACCCGAACTATGTCGAGAACAATAATGACACACCTATCTACTCAAACAGTTGTAATATGTATGTTAATTTTTGGTGGGGAGATTTTACATAATTTTTCAATTGCTTTAACAATAGGAATTTTATTTGGCATCTACTCTTCAATCATGGTGGGTTGCCCTTTAGCAATATGGCTAGGAACAAACCAATCCAACCTTGCGGTTGTTGATGTCAAAGCAGAAAAATAAATAAATTACAGTCTTATGGATTTTAATATAAATTTTCAGCTTGGTCTTTTGACTATCCTTTTAGTGCTTTCTGCATTCTTCGCAATATCTGAAACTAGCCTAATGTCTGTTAATAGATATCGACTTAAGCACCTGAGCAAGCAGGGTAACGTTGGTGCAAAGCTTGCTGTAAAACTATTAAATGAAACAGATAAATTGCTTAGTGTTATTTTACTATGTAATAACTTTGCAAATGCAGCAGCTGCCGCACTTGTAACACTCATTGTTGTTGAATTTTTTGGCACTCAAGAAAGTATCATCTTTGTTGGGACAATCATTACCACATTTATAATTGTTATCTTTAGTGAAATATCCCCAAAAGTCATTGGAGCAGCCCACCCGGAAAAGCTAGCCCCCTTTTGTAGCTTTATACTCTACCCACTGTTGAAGGTTTTTTATCCCATAGTTTTATTTTTGAATTTTTTTGTTTTAGGATTTTTGAAACTCGTAAACATCAAAACAAACTTTAATCAAAAAGACTTGATCAATATGGATGAATTAAAAAGCATAATTAGTGAATCTGGTACATTTATTCCCCAAAAAAATAAATCTATTTTCTTAAATTTAATTGATTTAAATGAAGTCACTATTGATGAGGTTATGATGCCGCATACTAACGTAGAGGCTGTTCATCTTAAACAATCAATTGATGAGATTCTTGAAAAAATCAGCAACTCTAATTATCGACAAATGGTAGTAAAAAATAATGATGAAATTATAGGGGTTATTGATTCAAAAAAATTATTGAAGCTAATTGTTAAAGATAAAAGAGAGCGCATCACGCATGAGGCGCTTAAAAAATTAATAGATCCACCTTATTTTATTCCNTCTGGCACAACCATCTATAAACAAATTCAATATTTTCAAGATAACCAAGAAAAAAAAGGGCTTATTGTAAATGAGCATGGAGACTTCTTAGGCTTGGTGTCTTTAGAGGATTTGCTTGAAGAAATAATAGGAGAATTTAATATGGATATACCCTCTAAGCTTTCAAAAATAATAACTGAGAAGGATGGTTGGATTATTGATGGTGCAATTTCAATAAGAGATCTTAATAAAAAATTGAACCTGAAGTTACCTACTAATGGCCCGATTACAATTAGTGGGCTTATCATTGAATTCCTTGAAAATATCCCTGATACAAATACGAGCTTCAAAATGTATGAAACCAAATTTGAAATTATTAATATATATGGACAAAAAATCAANAAAGTAAAAATTTACAAATAATTCCTTATAATAAAGNATGAATACTAAACCCCATCAACTGGAAGAAACAATAGAAAAAAAATCTCAACTAAAACCGAAACTACCAAAAAATTATAAAGTAATACTTCTGAATGATGATTACACTCCNATGGAATTTGTAGTTGATGTTATCCAAAAGGTTTTTAAAAAATCTTANGATGAAGCCACTAAAATTATGCTTCAAATACATACTGAAGGAATTGGTATTTGTGGTACCTATCCGTTGGAGATTGCTGAGACAAAGATGAATCAAGTATTAAATTTATCAAAAGAATCTCAGCACCCCTTGCAATGTATTTTAGAAAAGATATAGTTAAATTATGATTGCACAGGAATTAGAAGTAAGTTTACATATGGCTTTTATGGATGCTCGACAGAAGCGTCATGAGTTAATTACTGTTGAACATTTGTTACTTGCTATGCTTGATAACCCGTCAGCCTCAGAGGTGCTTAATTCATGTGGCGCCAACCTTGAGAAGCTCAGAGAGAATATTGCAGGTCATATTGAAGAGCATACGCCAAAAGTTTCTGGAAAAGAGGAAGTTGATACACAACCCACTTTGGGCTTCCAAAGAGTTATACAAAGAGCGATGCTTCATGTTCAATCATCTGGGAAAAAAGAGGTAACTGGAGCCAACGTATTAGTTGCTATTTTTGGCGAGAAGGACTCTCATGCAGTTTATTTCCTCCACCAACAAGGAGTAGCTAGGCTTGATGTAGTTAATTTTATAGCTCATGGTATCGCCAAAACTACGGAAAATAATCAAAAAGAAGCGGCACAAGAAACTCCTGAATCTCAAGCCAAAACAAATAAAGGTTTAGAAACCTATACCGTTAATCTAAATAAACTTGTCAGCGAAGGTAAAATTGATCCCTTAATTGGAAGAGAAACTGAGGTTGAGAGAGTAGTTCAAATCTTATGCAGACGCAGAAAAAACAATCCCCTTCTTGTGGGTGAAGCAGGCGTGGGGAAAACCGCAATTGCTGAAGGTTTAGCGAAAAAAATTGTTGATAAAAGTATTCCTGCTGTCCTAGAAGATATGACTATATATTCACTTGATCTTGGTGCGCTTATTGCTGGTACAAAATACCGAGGAGATTTTGAACAGAGGTTAAAAACAGTTATAAAGCAGCTTGGGGAACAAAAAAATTCTATATTATTTATCGATGAAATTCATACTATTATTGGTGCTGGTTCTGCAAGCGGAGGGACTTTGGATGCGTCAAATATCTTAAAGCCCGCTTTAGCAAGAGGGAATATTAGATGTATNGGAGCTACAACCTATCAAGAGTTTAGATCTGTCTTCGAAAAAGATCATGCTTTAACAAGGCGATTCCAAAAAATAGATATTGAAGAACCCACAATTAAAAATACTATTGAAATTCTTAAGGGCTTGAAATCTCATTTTGAAACTCACCATAGTGTAAAATTTACAAATAATGCGCTGGTCAGCGCCGCAGAATTATCTGCAAAATTTTTAAATGACCGACGCTTGCCTGATAAAGCAATCGACATTATTGACGAAGCAGGTGCAGCCCAAAGAATTTTACCTAAAGCTCAACAAAAGAAGAATATTGGTTCAAAAGAAATCGAAGACGTTATTGCCAAGATTGCTAGAATACCTGCTAAAAATATAAATAAAGATGATAGAAATTCTCTGAAGAACCTTGAAAGAGATTTAAAAGCGGTCATATTTGGTCAAGATAAAGCTATTGAAACACTTTCTAATGCAATAAAAATGTCACGAAGTGGAATTGGTCCAATAGATAGACCTATTGGAAGCTTTTTGTTTAGCGGCCCAACAGGGGTTGGTAAAACTGAGGTTGCAAGACAGCTCGCATATACGTTGGGGATCGAACTAATTAGAATTGACATGAGTGAGTATATGGAGCGTCACTCTGTTTCTAAGCTTATAGGTGCTCCTCCCGGATATGTAGGCTACGACCAAGGGGGCATTCTGACAGAACAAGTCAATAAAAATCCTTATGCCGTTCTTTTGCTTGATGAAATTGAGAAAGCAAACCCTGATATATTTAATATTCTTCTTCAAGTTATGGACAATGGTATTTTAACTGACAGTAATGGCCGTAAAACAGATTTCCGAAATGTTACGATTATTATGACGACCAATGCTGGTGCTGAAGCACTATCAAAATCAAATTTTGGCTTTACTCAAACCAAAGCGAGTGGAGATGAGAATGCTGAGATTATGAAAGTCTTTTCACCGGAATTTAGAAATAGACTTGATGCGACAGTCTCATTTATGTCGCTAGACAATAAGATAATTTTAAAAGTTGTAGATAAATTTTTAATTCAGCTAGAAACACAATTACATGATAAAAAAGTGGATGCTTCATTCACACAAGAATTAAAAAATTATCTTGCAAGGTCTGGTTTTGATGAGCAGATGGGGGCAAGACCTATGGCCAGACTTATCCAGGATACAATAAGAAAAGCACTTGCTGATGAACTTCTTTTTGGTAAATTGACCAACGGTGGTGAAGTTGAAATTGATATTGATGAAAAAGAGAAAATTATTCTTAATATCAAAGAAAATGAGAAGGCCTCTGTTTAGCTATCTGGTTTTTGCATTGATTGGTTAAATAATTCAGAATCACTTATTCTTTCTACCCAATTTTTCAAGCTTTTGTACGGATTGCTTTCAAACCACTTCAAATCTACATTAAAAAATTGTCGTATGAATGGAAAAATTGCAATATCTAAATAACCGAATTTATTTGATAGCAGATATTCTTGTGTTTCTAACTTTTCATTAAGACTTTTTATATAAATCTCACAATCTTTTCTGTATTTTATTTTTAAAGTAATGTCCTTATTACTTGTGTATTTATACAAATCTAATTTATTTTTAAATTCCCCATCATTAGCTTCTATTATTTTTTTAACTAGCCCCTCATCAGCCGGATTTATTTCAATGAGTGTATTTTTTTTTTGCTCTTTTGCCCAGTTCATAATATCTAAACTTTCATCCAAGACCATTTCGTTGTAAATGAAAACTGGGACAGTTCCCTTAGGGCTCAGTTCTAACATTTGCTTAGGTTTGTCTTTTAGTGATATCTCATAAATATCAAAATCTATTTCACAAGTTATCAATGCCATCCTAGCCCTTATGGCAAACGGGCATCTACGATAAGAAAATAGAAATGGTCTTTGTTGGCCTTCTCTATCTAATTGCTTTACATAGTTCATCTACAAGCCGGTGCCCTTTAAAAATAAGTCCGGAATAAATTTGAATTAATGACGCCCCATTATTTATCTTTTCTACCCCATCATCTGCCGTCATTATTCCGCCAACGCCGATAATGGGTATCTTCCCATTTAAACTCTTATTAAGATGTTTAATAACATTGGTAGATTTTTTATTTAATGGGCCCCCTGACAACCCTCCCTCCTCATTAATATACTTTGAAGATAAAATTCCTTCTCTTTCAACTGTTGTATTTGTCGCAATAACTCCGTCTACATTATATTTTATAAGTAATTTGGCTATCGAATCTAACTGTTTTTTAGAGTTATCTGGGGAAATCTTAACTACAAATGGTACTAATTTTTTAAATCTCTTATGCAAGATTTTTTGTTCTTTATTCAATGCCTTCAATAGTATTTCAAGATGTTCATTGCCTTGTAACTTACGTAAGTTTTTAGTATTTGGTGATGATACATTTATTGCAATATATCCTGCATAAGGATATGCCTTTCTATAACATATTAAATAATCCTCAACTGCTTTATCATTAGGCGTGTCATAATTTTTCCCTATGTTTATTCCCAATATTCCTTTGAACTTTGCCTTTTTGATATTTTTAATAAATTGATCAATACCAACATTATTAAAACCAAATCTATTTATAATGCCTTCATCTTCAATCAATCTAAACAAGCGAGGTTTTTTATTTCCCGGCTGACTTCTAGGGGTCACTGTTCCTACCTCAATAAACCCAAATCCAAGTTTAGAAAGTGGAATTATATATTCTGCATTTTTATCTAAGCCCGCTGCAAGCCCAACCTTATTTGGAAATCTGAGCCCCATGATGCTCTTTGGTTTAGAGGCTATTACTTTTTTATTTCCTAACAAACCAAAAAAACAGGCAAGCTTCAAACCCCTCATTGATATATGATGGGCTAATTCAGGATTAAGTAAAAATAAAAAGAATCTTGCAAATTTATACATATTTTATTTAAATTTTTTTATGTTGAGATCCATTCTAATCCTAAATCTTGATCTATTACACCAACATTTGAATTATGTTTATCTACTATTTCAAATATCATTTTCTTAACAAGTTCTATTTGATTATTTTTCTTGCTTAGATGCGCGGCCACTACCCACTTAAGTCCAGAATGATTTACAGAAGATAAAAGCTTCAATGATTCTTTATTCTCAAGATGGCCATACTGCCCATTAATTCTTTTTTTCAGCGAGTCAGGATAATCAGAACTCATAAGCATTTCTTCATCATGATTAAATTCAAGTACAAGTAAATTTATCATCGATAACTTTTCTACAACATGCTTTGTAATTTGTCCTAAATCTGTGATGATTGCTAAACTTTTATCCTGATAGTCAAACCTATATTGAAATGGCTCTCTAGCGTCATGAGGGACTGGTATGGGTGATACAGAAATATCATTAATCATAAATGAATCAAAATTACTTATTAGTTCATATTTTATTTTGTACCCATCATTCATTTTTTTACGGCTCATTTGATAAGTACCGTAACTTAGATAAATAGGAATATGAAACTTATTAGCTAAACTAAATGCNCCCTTAATATGATCTTCGTGTTCATGCGTTAGCAATATTGCAGAAATTTGATCTGGCTTTATTTGATAACGCTCTAATCTATCAATTGTTTCTTTGAGACCAAAACCACAATCAATCAATAAAATTGTTTTTTTATTNTTTACAACAAAAGCGTTACCCGAACTGCCGCTACCTAACGAGCAAANCTCCATCATCTTAAATATTCGTAGAGAATATTTAAGATTGACTCTGCCGTTGGNGAATTNTTTTTTGTTCCATCTGAATTTTCAATAAGAACGTATGTCCCATCATCTGACTCATTCAATTTGATAAGATAGCTTTTAGCTTCAGGCTCCTTGTCACATTCATCGCTGAACAAACAATCTAAATCAAATCCGTAACCAGGCCCCTCATTTTTATTTGTTTTACCTATCACACTGGCACCATCAATATTTATCGGCTCATCTTCCTCATTCTTCTTTTTACCTCTTCGTCCCTTATTTCTGATATCCCCATCTTGCGTTTCCTCTTCTGCTACCTGACCATCATCATCACTCCAAAAGTCAATTGAGTCTAGCCAGCCATCTTCCTCTTTAGCTTTTTTATCTGCTTCACCAATATCAAGATCTGTATACGTCACATAATAAAGACCCTTACTTCGATCTCTATCTTCTGTTAAAAATCCTATCATATCTAGTGCAATAGAGACTCTTCTCCATGATCGATCAAAAGGATCATTAAGTTTTATGGAGACACCATTATCATTTTCTATCAACTTTGCTTTAACAATAACCTGAGGTTTTTTAACTTTTTTTTCTGCATCCAAATCTTGCATTCCCAGGAAGACTAATAATCGGCGCATAATTTCAGCATTTACTTCGAAATCTGCTTCTGTAAACTTGACATCACTTGGTATGGAAGGCTTTTTTGGCTCATCATCAGATTTATATTCTTCAATTTTATATATGTTTGTGCTATATGTTCCCTCTCTAACTTTTTCAATTCTTTCCATCGCTTCTAAATCCACACCTTCCATCTTACGATGTGATATGTAAATTTCTGTAGTGTCTTTCTTAGAGCCTTTTTCAAGCCTCGTCCTAAACTTTGTTTTTTCATCTTCCCCAGTAATCGATGCAAGCCATACATCCATAGCTTCACCAATACTTAATTCATCCCCAATATTTTTCGGCGCTGTCCATTCCGTTTCCATCACCCCCAATCTGCGGTTCACCTTTTTCATATTAAACCCTTGTTCATACCAGAAATCCTCCATGTGAGGCCAAATTTGGTCAGGACTTTTATCTACAACAAGCCATCTCATATTTCCTGATCTAACTAATTTGATACCATCTGGGTCTTTTAAAAGCTCGACCTTTTCTATCTTTTTACTTCTTTGGTTTTCAAAATCTGTGTATGAAGTTGCCTCTCCTGGAACATTGTATGCATCTGAAGTTTCATACTCTGATAAGTCTGGAGGTAATTGAAGTTTTTCTGCTTTTGAGGAATTTACATAATCTGGAGCTGTTACCTCATCAAACTTATCTGTAACAGACTGAAATGAGCAGGAACATAAAATTAAAGCTAAAATTGGCAAGCCAATAAGCTTTTTCATAAAGATGCCTCATACGCAGTTATTAACTTTTGGTGATATTGCTTATCCAAAGAGACTAAAGGTAATCTTATATTTGCATTAATCTTTCCTAGATGACTTAACAACCATTTAACTGGAATAGGGTTTGACTCAATGAACATAGCCTGGTGCAGAAGTTCTAATTTTTTATTTACTACTTTTGCGGCTTCGAATTGTTTGTTTAGCATCTTTTTACAAGCCTCATACATTAAATCCGGACGAATATTTGCTGTGACGGAAATAACGCCGCTACCACCATGGCCCATATAATCTAAAAAAGTTATATCATCTCCGCTGAAAAATAAGAATTCCTTGTGCACACTATTTTTTAAATCATCTAATCTATCAATTTCACCAGTCGCATCTTTTATGCCAATAATATTTCTTAGGGAACTTAAATCTGTGACAGTTTTATTATCAATATCTACCCCCGTACGGCAAGGCACATTATAGAGAATTTGAGGAATTTGGACATTATCGTTTATAGCTTTAAAGTGCTCAAACATGCCTTTTTGGTTTGGTTTATTATAATAGGGGGTTATAAGCAGACAGGCATCAGCTCCAAGCTCTTTTGATTTTTTTGTAAGAAATATTGCTTCTTTAGTTGAATTTGCACCTGACCCCGCTATCACAGGTATTTTACCATTTACATGGCTTACAGCTTCTTTTATAAGGTATGTGTGCTCATCAAAATCAATTGTTGGCGCCTCACCACTTGTTCCAGCCACAACAACGCCATCACTTTTGGATTCTATATGGAAGTCTAAAAGCTTTTTAAAGCTCTCGATGTCCAATGAGCCATCTGTATTCATTGGTGTAACAATGGCTACCATACTTCCTTGAAACATAACTAATTCCAGTTTTATATAAGGCTATATTCTACTTGAAACCTCAATGATTTAAAGTTAAATTATATATAACTATAATGAATAATAAAATAATTATATATTCTTTATAGTTATATAATTTTATTGATATATTGATTGCTTTGAATGTCATATAATTTCAATTATGCTTGAAAACTATCTATTAATAATGGTAAGTACGGTTTTAGTAAATAATATCGTATTAACTAAAATCCTAGGCCTTTGCCCTTTTATGGGCGTATCAAAGAAATTAGAAACCTCAATCAGCATGTCTGCAGCGACTGCTTTTGTTTTAACGATTGGCTCAATGACCAGCTGGGCAATTAATCATTATCTTTTAGAGCCGAATAATTTAGTTTACCTAAGAACACTTACTTTTATTGTTGTAATCGCGGCTGTAGTTCAATTTACTGAAATGCTAATGCAAAAACATTTTCCCGTGCTCTATAAAATGCTAGGTATATTTTTACCCCTTATCACGACAAATTGTGCTGTTCTTGGAATACCCTTATTAAATGCACAAGCAAGCTACGGTTTAGTTGAGTCTGCATTCTTTGGCTTTGGGGGGGCTATTGGGTTTTCATTTGTTTTAATTTTATTTGCCTCAACAAGAGAAAGATTGGAGGGGGCAGATGTCCCTGAAGCTTTTAAAGGAAGTGCAATTGCAATGATTACAGCCGCTTTAATGAGCCTAGCATTTATGGGCTTCATAGGCTTAGACCGATAATGTTAATTGCTATATTAGTCCTTATTTTATTAGCCTTAATCATCGGCTTGGTATTAGGATTCTCTTCGATCAAATTTAAGGTTAAGGGTGATCCAATTGTTGAAAAAATTGATGCCATACTCCCTCAGACACAATGTGGACAGTGCAGTTACCCGGGTTGCAAGCCATATGCGAAAGCAATTGCAAGTGGTGAGGCTGATATCAATCAATGCCCCCCAGGTGGTGAGGATGGGGTTAAAGCATTGGCAGAATTAATGGGGGTGGAATATAAGCCTTTAGATGAATCTCATGGAATTACAAAACCAAAGTCAGTTGCATTTATTGATGAGGATACTTGTATTGGTTGCACTCTTTGTATCCAAGCCTGTCCTGTNGATGCAATTTTAGGTGCCGCAAAACAGATGCATACAATTATTGAAAAGGAATGTACTGGCTGTGAACTTTGCCTCCCTCCTTGTCCAGTCGATTGCATTACAATGGAGGTTATTGAAGAAAATGCCGAAAATTGGAAATGGAAATATCCCGTTTATTCCCTAAGTAAAAAAACCGCAAAGGTCCAGTAGATTGAAAATTATTGAAAATATCTTTAAATTTAATGGTGGAGTCAAAGCTCAAACTAGAAAATCAATTTCTACAAAAGTGGGTATTCAAAAGATCGGGATTCCTAAATATTTAAAAATCCCATTAAGACAACATATTGGCAATCTCCCAAAGCTAAAGGTCAAAGAAGGTGATGTTGTACTTAAAGGACAGCTAATTGCAGAGGCAGATGGTTCAGTATCAGCTGCCATCCATGCCCCAACATCAGGAAAAATTAAAAGTATCGAAAAAATACTTTTGCCACACCCCTCTGGTTTGCCTGATTACGGCGTCATAATTGAGTCTGACATGAAGGATAAGTGGATAAAAAAAATACCTATTAATTGGGCAAAAATTGGCGTTGAAGCGACAATAAAGGCATTACAGAATTCAGGTATTGTCGGTCTTGGTGGGGCAGCATTTCCAAGTCATTTGAAGATGGGCTCAAAAGCAACAAAAATAAATACGCTGATTGTTAATGCTGCAGAGTGTGAACCATATATCACATGTGATGACATGGTTATGCGTGAGAGAAGTGAAGACCTAATCAACGGTATCGAATTAGTTGAAAGCTTATTAGGCGCTAAAAATACTATCATTGGAATAGAAGATAATAAACCTGAAGCACTTTCTCAGCTCCAATTTCATACAAAATCGCATAAAAATATCAGCATTAAAGTTGTTCCTACAATATATCCAAGTGGAGATGCTAAAAGGTTAATTTTTCTCATCAATGGAATAAAGATTCCTAAAGGAAAAAGATCAAGCGAATATGGTATCCAGATGTTCAATGTTGCAACAATTATTGCAATTTATCGATATATATCTTTTGGTGAGCCTTCGCTATCAAGAATCACGACAATTTCGGGGAATATAACTAAACCACAAAACTATGAGGTGCTTTTTGGCACACCACTAAAGGCATTAATTAATCAATCGGGTGGACAAAAAATTAAAAATGATAATTTTATAATGGGCGGCCCAATGATGGGATTCAAGCTACCATCCATTGATGTTCCCGTAACAAAAGCAATGAACTGTGTCCTTGGGGCTGAGCCCGAAATGATTGAAGATAAAAAAGAACCACTTCCATGCATACGTTGTGCCAAATGTGCTGAGGCATGCCCTGTTTCGCTACAACCTCAAGAATTATATTGGTTTTCAAAATCTGACCAATTTGAAAAGGCACAAGAATATAAATTATTTGATTGTATTGAATGTGGTTGCTGTTCTTATGTATGCCCAAGCAATATCCCCTTGGTTCAATTCTACCGCTATGCAAAAAGTGAATTAATTTCTGAATTTAGAGCTCAGGAAGAAGCAGACGTTGCTAGAGAAAGAAATGAGTTCCGCATTATGAGACTAGAGCGAGAAAGGCAAGAAAGAGCTGAAAGAAATGCTAAAAGAAGAGCACAAAGCTCTAAAGAAGAAAAATCTAAACTTATTGATGAAAAAAGAGCGGCAATTTCTGCAGCAATGGATAGAATTAAAGAATATGAAAAGAAAAAATAATGTTTAATCAACAATCTCCATTTATTCAAAAGACATCAAGCGTAACCCAAGTAATGTTGCTGGTAATGCTTGCCTTAATTCCAGGTATTTTAGTGTATGTTTATTATTTTGGATTTGGAGTCCTTTTTAACTTATCAGCTGCGATTATTACTGCATTAGTTTCTGAATTTATTATCCTCAAGATGAGAGGCTTATCGGTTAAAAATTATATTACTGATGGAAGTGCAATTGTTGCAGCGAGCTTACTCGCTATTTCAATCCCATCTATTGCTCCATGGTGGATTATAGTCATCGGCACATTATTTACCATTGTCATAGCAAAACACCTTTACGGTGGTCTCGGATCTAATCTCTTCAACCCTGCAATGGTAGGTTATGCCGCGCTATTAATTTCTTTCCCTGCCATCATGACTAAATGGCCACAACCAATTGAATATCTCTCTATTCATGAACATCTAAATATTTTCTTATACGGACTTAAAGAGAAGGTGGATGGCTTCACAAGCGCCACCCCTCTGGACTTTATCAAAACACAATTATTTTTAGGAAATAAAGTTATCGATACATCAAGCTATCAATCGTATGCTGATGCAACAAAAATTATTGGCATTGGTTATTTACTCGGTGGCATTTTCCTGTGGTACAAAAAAATTATTACATGGCATTTGCCTATAACTTTTATAATAAGTCTTTTTGTAATTGCTTCAATATTTTGGTTAATAGATCCTATTCAATTTCAAAACCCAATGACCCATATTCTCTCAGGAGGATCCCTACTCTGTGCCTTTTTTATTATTACAGACCCTGTTAGTGGCCCCACCACACCTAAGGGAAAAATAATTTTTGCTCTTGGGGTTGCGGTTTTAGTTTATTTGATAAGAGTCTTTGGTGGCTACCCAGAGGGCATTGCCTTTGCTGTAATCTTTATGAATATCTGTGTTCCTTTGATTGATAAATATAGTCAACCTAAAGTCTTTGGTCATGATTAAATTTTTAAAAAATTATAAAATTATTGCTAAAACGGTATTAGCAATGATCATATTTAGCGTCATTTTTTCATTCATTCTGTCTTTTTTTTACCTTAAGACTGAACCAGTTATTTTAAAAAGTGAAATGGAAGCAAAAAAAAGATTATTGCTTCAAGTGCTGCCTAGCAATATTTATAACAATGATCTAGTCAATAGCTATATTGTCATACCCCCTAACGCTTTACTCAAAAATAAAATTGATTCGAAACTATATCTCGCCAAACAAAATGATAAAACTACAGCAGTAATTATTGAGACAACGGCTCCTGATGGCTATAGCGGAGAAATAAAGTTACTTGTAGGAATTAATAGAAATGGTGAGATTTTAGGTACTAGGGTTATTAAACACCAAGAAACTCCCGGGCTAGGTGATTATATTGATATCAAGAAAGATTCATGGATCACTATTTTTAAGTCTATCTCATTGGACAATACACCTAAAAGGGATTGGGCTGTTAAGAAAGATTATGGTAAATTTGACTATATGGCTGGCGCAACAATAACGCCACGTGCAGTTATAAAAGCAATCTACAACTCCTTAATTTTTTTTAATACACATAAGATTGAGCTAGGGATTAATGTTTAAAGAATCAATTATTAATGGGCTATGGAAACAAAATCCTGGAACTGTTCAGCTTTTGGGTCTTTGTCCAACCTTAGCAATGACTAATACGATCGTGAATGGAGTGAGTTTAGGGATTGCCACAATGTTAGTGATGAGTATTGCTAACACATCAATCGCCCCTATTAGAAAATTTATCCCTGACGAAGTAAGAGTGCCGATCTTTATTTTAGTTATAGCCGCTCTCGTAACCGTTGTTGATTTAAGCATTCACGCTTACGCAGAACCTCTCTACCAAACACTTGGTATTTTTATTCCTCTGATTGTCACAAATTGTATTGTATTAGCACGCGTAGAGTCTTTTGCTTCCAAGAATCCAATTTTGCCCTCTTTCTACGATGGTTTATTTATGGGTTTAGGGTTATGTCTAGTCTTAGCAATTTTAGGTGCGATGCGAGAATTTTTAGGTCAAGGCACCTTATTTTCAGGCTTAAATCTCATTTTTGGCGATACATTTAATAGTAATGGTTTAAGTTTTTTTGATCAATATGAGGGCTTTCTCTTAGCTATCCTTCCACCAGGTGCTTTTCTTGGATTAGCATTCATGATTGCTTTTATGAATTGGGTCAACCAAAAAAATTAACTGATGAATCATGAAAAAAGAAGGGCTATTTTTAGCCTTCTCAAAAAAAATACACCAAACCCTACAACCGAGTTGATTTATCACTCCCCATTTGAATTATTAATTTCAGTCATACTCTCTGCACAAACAACAGATATAGCAGTTAATAAGGCTACAAAAAAATTATTTGAGATTGCAAATACCCCCTTATCTTTAAGTAATTTAAGTATTGATAAAATAGAAGGGCTAATTAATTCAATTGGTCTTTATAAAAATAAAGCAAGAAATATTCAATTGACAAGTGCCATATTACTAGAAAAATTTAATGCAAAAGTACCCGCTAATCGAAATGATCTTGAAAGTCTTCCAGGGGTAGGACGAAAAACAGCAAATGTTATTTTAAATACCCTATTTAATGAACCCGTTATTGCAGTTGATACCCATATTTTTAGGTTAGCCAATAGAATTAACATCGCGCCGGCCAAAACGCCACTCGCGGTTGAAAAAAGACTAACAAAATTAACACCTAATGAGTTTTTAAATGATGCTCATCATCTCTTAATTCTGCATGGAAGGTACGTTTGCAAATCAATTGCCCCGCAATGTGGCGAATGTGTAATATCAAGCCTATGTGAATACAAAAAGAAAATGCCTTAAAATAAAGATTCAGCTCTTTGATTTAGATTTTGCATAATCTCCTGTCTCTCTTTTTCTGTCTTCAGTGCCCAATTTGAAATTTCATCCAGGGTTCTAAAGCATCCCCTGCACATGTCTTCGTTGTTATATTGACAGACACCAATGCATGGTGTGCTAAATTGATCAGTGTCACTCATTACTTTAGAGCCCCATGACAATGTTTATATTTCTTATTACTTCCACATGGGCAAAGTTCATTTCTTCCCACTTTCCTCATTTGTTGGTCATCTTTTTTCTTATTCACCTGAGCATTTTTCACCTGCTCTGAATTTTTTTGGTCAATTACTGATGCATCTTTTTCATTTTTTACCTGTACAAGCATTAAAACACGGGTGGTTTCATATTTTATGGACTCAAGGAGTGCTTCAAATAATGCAAATGCCTCTTTTTTAAATTCTTGCTTTGGGTCTTTTTGTCCGTATGCTCTTAAACCAATTCCCTGCCTCAGTTGGTCCAGACTAGAAAGATGTGATCGCCACTGATGATCAATAATTTGAAGCATTGCTGATCTTTCAAAGTGATGCATGGCTTCGACACCCGCTAACTTTTCTTTTTCAGCATAAATTTTATCAGCTGTCTCAGCAGTCCGCTTCACAACCTGATCTATAGCAAGGTTAGGTTCTTTTTTAAGCCAAGTCTTAATATCAACTTTTAGGTTGTACTCTCCTTGTAATTTGCTTTCCAGTGCTGGTAAATCCCACTGCTCTTCAATGCTTTCCGGTGGCATATAATCATAAATTGTTTGGGTGATCACATCCTCTCTAATTCTTGAAACAGTATCTCTCATACTGGTGCTATCTAAAACGTCATTCCTTTGTTCATAGATTACTTTTCTTTGATTGCTAGGCACGTCATCAAACTCTAATAACTGTTTGCGTATGTCAAAATTTCTAGCCTCGACTTTTCTTTGAGCCCCTTCAATCGATTTGTTTACCCAAGGGTGTTCAATTGCCTCGCCCTTTGGCATTTTTAATTTTTCCATGATTGATGAAACTCGATCTGATGCAAATATCCTCAGAAGTGAATCTTCAAGTGAAAGATAAAAAGAACTAGAGCCTGGGTCACCTTGCCTACCCGATCTTCCTCTCAATTGATTATCTACTCTTCGTGATTCATGACGCTCTGTCCCGATAATATGCAAGCCACCCGCATCAATAACTTTCTTATGACTGATATCCCATGCAGTCTTAATTGCTTTAATTTTTTTATCTTGCTGTGCCTTATTTAGCTTTACATTATTTTTTATCTTTTCAATTTCTGGTTCAGCATTGCCGCCTAATACAATGTCTGTTCCTCGACCCGCCATATTTGTTGCGATGGTAATCATTCCAGGCTGTCCTGCTTGAACAATAATGTTTGCTTCTTTTTCATGCTGTTTTGCATTCAACACTTGATGTTTTAATTTTGACTTATTTAATAACTTTGAAACTAACTCTGAGTTTTCGATTGATGTTGTGCCCACCAAAACAGGTTGGGATCTTTTCGCGCACTCTTTTATATCTTCCAATACAGCAAAATATCTCTCTTCAGAGGTGCGGTAAATTTTATCTATTTTATCTTTTCTAATGGTTGGTAAGTGAGGTGGAATCACCACTGTCTCAAGCCCATAGATGGAATTAAACTCCTCAGCTTCCGTGTCTGCCGTACCTGTCATCCCACAGAGCTTTGTGTACATCCTAAAATAATTTTGAAAAGTAATTCCTGCTAATGTTTGATTCTCTTTTTGAATGGCAACCTTTTCTTTTGCCTCTATTGCTTGATGCAGCCCATCTCCCCATCGCCGCCCTGGCATCATCCTGCCAGTAAATTCATCAACAATTGTTACCGCTCCATCAGCAACAACATAATCCTTATCTTTAATAAACAAATAATGCGCTCTTAGAGAAGAGTTAATATGATGAAGCAAATTAATATTGGCTGCATCATATAGGTTAGAATCTTTTTCTAAGATTCCCACCTTAACGAGTATTTTTTCAATATTAATGTGCCCGTCATCTGATAATATTGCTTGATTTGATTTTTCATCAAGCCAAAAGTCACCTTTACTGTCAGGTTTGTCCTGTTTTTTTAATTGCGGAATGATGGCATCAATTTTTTTATATAAATCAATATTATCTTCTGCTTGCCCTGAAATAATCAAAGGCGTCCTTGCTTCGTCAATTAAAATAGAATCAACTTCATCAACAACAGCAAAATTCAATGGCCTTTGCACTCTTTCTGATGCCGCGTACACCATATTATCGCGCAAATAATCAAACCCAAACTCATTGTTTGTTCCGTAAGTGATGTCTGACTCATAGGCTTCTTTCTTTACATCAGGAGAAATCCTCGAAAGATTAATTCCAACAGTTAGACCTAAGAAGTTATAAAGCTTACCCATCCATTCGGCATCACGTTTCGCCAAATAATCATTGACGGTAACAACATGAACCCCTTTACCCGAAAGTGCATTTAAATAAACAGGGAGGGTTGCGACAAGTGTTTTTCCCTCTCCTGTTCGCATTTCAGAAATTTTATTATCATTTAAAACCATGCCACCTATTAATTGCTCATCAAAATGCCTCATGCCTAACGACCTTACGCTTGCCTCTCGCACATGGGCAAATGCTTCAATAAGCATGCTTTCAAGTGATTCGCCTTTTTTGATGCGCTCTTTAAATTCCTCTGTCTTAACCTTAAAGTCAGCATCCTTTAACTTCTTAACCTCATCTTCGAGCGCATTAATCTTTGTAACTAATTTTTTATAGTTACCAATTAATCGATTATTTCTTGTTCCAAAAATACTACCTAATAAATTTTTCAGCATAATTTTCTTATTTTTATTTTTATTTTTTTAAATATTGCCTAGGGTCTAGCGCCCTACCATGCAATCTAATTTCATAGTGTAAATGAGGGCCTGTTGAACGTCCTGTATTACCAACCAATGCAACCACCTGATTTTTTTCGATGATATCGCCTTTTTTAACTAAAATTTTTGAGCAATGCGCGTACCTTGTTTCAAGCCCATCGCCATGTTTAATTTTTAAAAAATTCCCATAACTTTTATCTTTCGCAACCATGGTTACCATCCCAGCTCCCGTTGATTTAATCTCTTCTCCTTGGGCAGCACTAAAGTCTAAGCCAGCATGAAAGGCGCGAATACCTAAAAAAGGATCCCGTCTCCAACCAAAACTAGATGAGTTAAAAGGAACCTCTACCGGATAAAGAGTTGGTAAGGTTTCTTTTAATACAGAATGCTTTAAAAGTAGAGCTTCTTTCTTATTATAAAAAATCTCTCTTTTTTCAACTTTTTCAAGTAAATGAGTAAGGACTTTATGGATATCACCCAAGCTTAAATTATCATTTACAAAAGGACCGCCTACATTCTTATCTTTTTTTTCCTTCAATTTAGGTAGCTTATCCTTACCCAAGATTTGACCCTTCATAATCTCTTGAATTCTCTCTGACTGCGCATCAAGCTGAATTATACGCGCGTTTAGTTCCCCAATCTGGCTTATATAAAGATCTACTTCTTGGTTTGTGGGGGCTACTTTTATTTCTTGCTCCAATACCAATGGAGCGATCGACATTTCATCTTTATTTTCTTGAGTATTAAATATGATGTATGCGCATATAAAACCAATAGAAAAGATTATCGATACCAATACAATCAATGAATAAAAACTTAAGCTTTTTGGTTTTCTGGCATTCTTGTTAAGAAATAATATTTTCATCTAAAATTTGTTAGTTATTCTATTATTAAAATAATGTAGCATTATAGTATGGAACCCATAAAAAAGTTGCTACATGGTCAAAATTTTTCTGAATTTAACACAAAGAAAGAAGAGCTCGAGTCTCTACAAAAAGTGCTTTCAGATAGCTTAGAGAAAAAATTCAAAGGGAGGGTTCTTGCAAAAAACATACTTAATGATGTTTTTTTTGTTGAGGCGATGAATAGCGCTGTCGCATCGCAATTAAAAATGACTGACTCACAGCTCATAGAGAAAATTAACGACACACACCAGATAGAAACCAAAATTAAGAAAATAAAAATTAATGTGGCCATCCAGCACCTATCCAACCCAAAAAGAAATATAAGAAATATTCCTGCCTCAGCTAATGAGTCACTCAGGCATTTAAAAGCGGAGATGAGTGATTCACCATTAAAAAATATTATTAATGGCTTATTTAAACCAAAAAAATAAATAGTTACTCATGGCCGAGATTATTATCTTTATTTTTTCAGGTGTGACTATTGGTATCGCAGCAGGTTTATTTGGTTTGGGAGGTGGCCTGATAATCGTCCCGGTTGTGACCTATTGTCTAGTTTATTTTTCTGGCACCCCCTTTAATGAAGCAATCATTATTGGAGTCAGCACCTCTCTGGCCTCTATAATTATAACTGGTGCGATGGCTGCGTATGCACACACCAAAAATCATAATGTAGATTATTCGGTCGTAAAAAGATTTATCCCAGGTTTAATTATGGGCTCTGTCGCAGTAGGATTTTTTATTAAAAATATTCCGGGTGATTTTTTAAAACATGTTTTTATTTTGTATGCCTTTTTTATTGCTTTCAAACTAATAAAGCATCAGAAAATTTTTAAACAAAGCACACTGCCCAATCGATGGCTTTCAAATACAATTAGTTTTCTTTTTTCTATCATCTCAGGCATTGTTGGGATTGGTGGGGCAACACTATTTGTGCCCTTTTTTATTAAGAATAATATAGCCCCCAAGCTTGCTATTGGAACATCTAGTGTTTTGGGTTTTTTTATTGGACTTTGCGCATCAATTGCAATTTATATTGGCTACCTATCTTCAGGATTAAATAACCAAATTACATTTGGGTTTGTCTACATTCCAGCTATTTTATTTTTAACATTCCCAAGCCTTATCTTCATCAAGCTTTCTGCTGGCTGGCTATTAAAATTAGATGATCTATTAATTAAAAAGTTATTTAGCTTGTTATTAATAACAATAGGGATCTTAATGCTATTTAATTAAAAACCCATCTTTAAGTTATTTTTTTGATTGAACCTTCTGTGAAAACAGTTATAATTACGCATTATTTTTTTCAAGTCTTATACAAGACTTGAATTTTAAAAAACTCACGGAGGAAATATGTCACTAGTCGATTACCCAGTAATTAATATAGCTATAGGTGCAGCAGTACTTGCAGTTATCTATGGTTTGATTATGTCCAAATGGATTATCAACCTACCTGCAGGCAATGCAAAAATGAAGGCAATTGCAGGCGCGATTCAAGATGGTGCAGCTGCCTACTTAACAAGGCAATATAAAACAATAGGTATTGTTGGCATTATATTAGCAGCACTTATTTATTACTTTATTGATTGTAATACTGCGATTGGTTTTGTCATTGGGGCTGTGTTATCTGGCTTATGTGGCTTTATCGGCATGAATGTTTCTGTGCGTGCAAATGTAAGAACTGCACAGGCAGCTACAAAAGGCTTGCCTCAAGCATTTGATGTTGCTTTTAAAGGTGGTGCTATCACTGGTATGTTGGTAGTGGGTCTTGGTTTATTAGGTGTGGCTGGCTTTTATCTATACCTAGGAGGTGAAACACTTACAACCTCTGAAGCCTTAAATCCTTTAATTGGTTTAGCTTTTGGATCATCACTCATTTCCATCTTTGCCCGTTTAGGTGGTGGTATTTTCACTAAGGGTGCTGATGTTGGTGCTGATTTAGTCGGTAAGGTTGAAGCAGGGATCCCTGAAGATGACCCAAGAAACCCAGCTGTGATTGCTGATAACGTAGGTGATAATGTGGGTGATTGTGCTGGGATGGCAGCTGATTTATTTGAGACATACGCAGTGACAATTATTGCGACAATGGTGTTGGGTGCTCTGATGGTATCTAACATCAATGGCGTGCTCTATCCTTTAATGCTAGGTGCGGTTTCAATCATAGCTTCGATTATTGGATGTATTTTTGTAAAAGCTAACAAGAAAATGACCAATGTAATGCCAGCACTTTATAGAGGTCTAGCAGTTGCAGGTGTTCTTTCAGCGATTGCATTTTATTATGTCAGCGTTCAAATGTTCCCACAGGGCATCGAAATTAATGATCAAACTTTTTCAGCGACTGCGTTATTTGGTTCAGCAGCGGTTGGATTAGTTTTAACTGCATTACTTGTACTTATTACAGAGTATTACACAGGTACTGAGTATAAACCTGTTCAGCATGTTGCTAAAGCATCTGAAACAGGGCATGCGACAAATATTATCGCGGGTATTGGTATCTCAATGAAATCAACTGCATTACCAGTGATTTCAGTTTGTGCAGCTATCTTTACTTCGTATGAGCTTGCAGGACTTTACGGTGTTGCGATTGCAGCAACGTCTATGTTAAGCATGGCAGGAATTATTGTGGCACTTGATGCTTACGGGCCTATTACAGATAATGCAGGTGGTATTGCTGAAATGGCAGGCCTTCCTCAAAAAGTGCGTGACATTACTGATCCATTAGATGCGGTGGGTAATACAACGAAGGCTGTAACAAAAGGTTATGCGATTGGTTCAGCAGGCCTTGCTGCTCTTGTACTTTTTGCAGACTACACACACAAGCTAGAACACTACAACATCATGACAAACTTTGATTTAAGTGAGCCGATGGTGATTATTGGTTTATTTATTGGTGGTCTAATTCCTTTCTTGTTTGCAGCGATGGCGATGGAAGCTGTTGGGCGTGCGGCGGCATCAGTTGTTGAAGAAGTAAGGCGTCAATTTAAAACGATCAAAGGCATCATGACAGGTAAGGGAAAACCAGATTATGCTAAAGCAGTTGATTTATTAACAGCTTCAGCAATTAAAGAAATGGTTATTCCTTCAATCCTACCCGTTGCTGTCCCCGTTATCGTCGGTATCTATTTGGGACCACAAGCTTTAGGTGGCTTACTAATGGGAACGATTGTGACCGGTTTATTTGTTGCGATTTCAATGTGTACAGGTGGTGGTGCATGGGACAATGCGAAGAAATACATCGAAGATGGTCATCATGGCGGTAAGGGCTCAGAGGCACATAAAGCATCTGTTACTGGTGATACTGTAGGTGACCCATACAAAGATACAGCAGGCCCTGCGATTAACCCTTTGATTAAAATTATTAACATCGTTGCACTACTCATCGTGCCGATTTTATAATCACCTCAAAACCTTAAAAAAACCTGTCTTTTTAGGCAGGTTTTTTTTCGCCCTAAATTACTACTCTACTTTGACAATAAACTTATGTTTTATATTTGAAAGGCCGGCAATTTCAAACTAAGCAATTGAGTTATTAATTATCATATTGTTGAAGCTTGTTAAACTTAATTACTTCATTAAGTCTTTTTGCGTAGTCCCCATCTCCTAATGTGGAATAATCTGACAATCCTTCCGTGAGTTTGAGTGAATCCATTTTATTAAGCTTTGACAATTCTTCTGAGCGGAGCCTTCTTAATTTCTTATAGCTATCACCAGAATTTAGGTTTCGGTAATATGATTGAATGCTATCGAATATGGATGAAAATTTAGCAACCTCCACTTTTTCATCTCCGCGGGCTCTTATACCACATGACTTTGAAAAACAATGTTGCCCAAAGAGATTGTTGCCCACAACCGCAAACCTAGAAGACCCCCAAGCTGACTCTAAACTTGCTTGAGCTAGAATTAAACTATCTGGAAAAATATTGACCTTTTCTTTTAAATCCTGCAATTGCTGAGCAAGTGATATGTCCTCTTTTACCCTATAATAACTCAGCAACTCAGATAACTTTTTCTTTCCTATTGCGATCGAAATTTTATTAATTTTAATTTTTTTTTGGAGCTTTAGCACAAATTTTCTGTCTGCGTTTATTTCTTCATTGGCTCTATCAATTAAAGGGCTGACATAGTTAATGAATGCTTTTTTTCTCTCAGGTCCCGCAGCATATTTTTTAAAATCTGGCTTTTCCTCAGCATATGCATTTAAAAAAGAAACCTTTAACATAAGAAAAATCATTGACCAAAAAAGGGTAATTCTTACCTGACGCATTTTTATTCCTTATAAAATAACTTTTTCGCCTGTTAACCTTTCAAAGATATCTAAATACTTTTGGCTGGTTTTTTGAATAATATTTTCTGGAAGCGTTGGGGGGGGTGGTGCCTTATCCCAATCCTGACTTTCTAACCAATCCCGAATAAATTGTTTATCAAAGCTATGTGGTGAGGTACCAACCTGATAGTTTTTCTCTGACCAAAACCTTGAGGAATCTGGTGTGAGAACTTCATCCATTAAATATAATTCACCAGTATCATCGGTACCAAATTCAAATTTTGTATCAGCAATCATAATGCCTTTCTTAATTGCGGTATCGTAAGCCTTCTTGTAAATCTCAAGACTAATTTTTGAAATTTGGTTAGTCAGATCATCTCCAATGAGTTTAATGCATTCTGAAATTGAAATATTCTCATCATGATCCCCGACAGCTGCCTTATTGGATGGCGTAAAAATTGCTTGAGGTAATCTACTGGCAAGTTTTAGNCCTGATGGTAAATTAATATGGCATACAGATTNATCTCTCTGATACTCCTTCCAACCACTGCCTACCACATACCCCCTTACAATTGCTTCAATAGGAACAGGTGTTAATTTTTTTACCACGACGGCTCGGTGNTTTACTCTTATAGCCTCTTCCTGTGAAATAAAGTTTTTAACATCTTCATCTATCAGATGGTTTGGCACAATACTTTCAATCTGCTTAAACCAAAAATTTGCCATTTGGGTTAACACTTTCCCTTTATAGGGTATAGCTTCATCCATAATGACATCAAATGCAGAGATTCTATCTGTTGTCACAATCAACATTTTGTCTTGATTAATATCATAAATATCTCTTACCTTACCTTGGTGAAGTAAAGGTAGAGATTGAATATCTAATTCTGATTTATTACTCAATTGTTGATTTCTTCTCTAAAATCTCAATAGCGGGTAAGGTTTTACCTTCTACGAATTCTAAAAATGCGCCCCCTGCAGTTGAAATATAAGATATGTTCTTTAACATACCAAATTTTTCTAAAGCAGCAATTGTATCGCCACCCCCAGCCAAAGAAAATGCTATTGAATTTGAAATTGAATGAGCAAGCATTTCAGTTCCCTTTGAGAATTGGTCAAACTCAAAAACACCAATTGGTCCATTCCATAAAATGGTTTGTGATTGCTTAATGGTATCTGAAATCCCTCTCATTGTTTCAGGACCTAAATCAAAAATCATATCAGTCGGTTCTAAATCATTAATATTTTTTTTAACTGCCATCTCATTTTCATTAAATTCTTTACCACATATGACATCCGTGACCAACGGTAACGAAGCTCCTCTAGACTCAAGTTTTTGAATAATTTTTTTTGCAGAGTCAATAAAATCATTTTCGTGAAGTGAGTTTCCGATATTAAAGCCTTGTGCTTTCAGAAAGGTATTTGCAATCCCTCCCCCCAAAATTAGCTGATCAACCTTATCTGATAAGCTATCTAAAATTGAAAGTTTTGTAGATACTTTACTGCCTCCGACAATAGCCACCATGGGTGCTTTAGAGTTAGTCATTACCTTTTGAAGTGCCTCAAGCTCACTAGAAAAAAGCTTTCCGGCGCAAGCTTCATCACAAAATTGGGCAACTCCATAAGTCGATGCTTGTTTTCTATGCGCAGTACCGAAAGCATCCATAACAAAGATGTCGGCGAGCGCTGCATATTTTTTTGCTAAAGATTCATCATTACTTGCTTCACCTAAATTAAAACGACAATTCTCCAATACTACCAACTCCCCTGATTCCACATTGAATGTTTGAGTTGTCCAGTCCCTAATGAAATTTATTTTTTTGTTTAAGTGATTTTCTATGAATTTTACAACAGGAGCTAGTGAAAATTCTTGGTCATATTCACCTTCCTTTGGTCTACCCAAATGTGAGGTAACCATCACCTTTGCACCTGCATTAAGACAATACATTATTGTAGGTAATGATGCTTCAATTCTATTGGTTGATGAAATCTTTCCCAACTTGATAGGCACATTTAAATCGGCACGAATAAAAACTCTTTTATTTTTTAAATCAAAATCTTGAAGTTGATTCATTTTAAAAAAATTACTTTGCGTTCATCATTGCGATGGCAGTATCTAACATCCGGCAACTAAATCCCCATTCATTATCGTACCAACCAAAAACCTTTACTAACTCTCCATCAGGGCTTACTTTAGTTAACGTTGAATCAAAATAACATGAAGCAGATGTATGATTAAAATCTACTGAAACCAGTGGCTCATCGTTATAAACTAAAATTCCTTTTAATTTCTCTTCGGATGCCGCTCTCATCATTTCATTTACCTCTTCTTTAGAGGTTCTAGCTTCTGTTATTATTGTAAGATCAACTAGCGAAACATTATTCGTAGGGACTCGAACTGCAATGCCGTCCAACTTACCCTTTAATTCTGGAATCACTAACCCAACTGCTGAAGCCGCACCTGTTTTTGTCGGAATCATAGAGCCTGCTGCAGCTCTGGCTCGCCTTATATCTTTGTGCATATTGTCTAATAAGGACTGATCATTAGTGTATGAATGAATGGTATTCATAAGTCCTGACTTAATGCCAAGGTTATCCTGAATAACCTTAACCAAGGGCGCCAGCCCATTTGTCGTGCAGGATGCATTAGATACAAATACATCACTAGACTTCAATATTTCATGGTTAACACCATAAACGACTGTGGCATCGATATCAGATTCTCCAGGTGCAGAAATCAAAACTTTTTTCGCACCTTGCTCTATATGAAATTCACTTGATTTTTTACCACGAAAAGCACCCGTACATTCCAAAACAACATCTACATCCAGTTCTTTCCATGGAAGATCCTTTGGATCTCTGGTATTAAGATACTTTATTCTTTGTCCATTAATAATAAAAAAATCATCTTGGGTCTGAATTTCAGCATCAAATTTTCCGTGAGCTGTGTCGTACTTAAGTAAATGAGCATGGCTTTGAATATCACCCCTGCTGCAATTAACAGCAACTATATTGATATCTTTTATATTTTGCTCAAAGATAGCTCTTAAAACTAATCTACCTATCCTTCCAAATCCAGAAATAGCCAAATTTACTGACACATTAATCCCCTAATTTAAATAAATAAGGGTAGCTTTAAAGCTACCCTTATAAAAGTTAGATTGTATTACAGAACTGATTTTGCTGTCTTAACAACATTGTCGACAGTGAAACCAAAATGTTCAAATACAACTTTACCTGGAGCTGACTCACCGTATGTATCTATTCCGACACATGCACCATCAAGTCCAACATACTTTCTCCAGTAGTCTGTCACACCAGCCTCAACCGATATTCGTTTTACGCCTGGTGTTAGTACAGTATCTTTATATGCCTGATCTTGTCTGTCAAAAGCCTGAGTACATGCCATAGATACAACTCTTGCATGTATTCCTTCATCTTTTAGTTGTGCTTGAGCTCCTATTGCAAGATCAACCTCAGAGCCTGTTGCAATAATAATAACTTGAGCGTCACCATCACAATCAGACAACACATAACCGCCTTTTTTAATATCTGCTATCTGCTCAGGCGTTCTTGAATGAAAGCCCATGCCCTGCCTACTTAAGACTAAACTGGTTGGATTTTCTCCACTTTCAACAGCTGAAACCCAGGCTGTAGCTGTTTCTGTTGCATCACAAGGACGCCAAACTTCCATTCTTGGAATGAATCTTAATCCAGAAGTGGTTTCAATTGGTTGGTGCGTAGGTCCGTCTTCTCCCTGACCAATAGAGTCGTGAGTTAGAACATAAACTACACGCTGTTTCATCAGGGCTGACATTCTCATGCCGTTCCTCATATAGTCTGAAAACATATGGAAGGTGCCACCGAAAGGTAACAAACCACCATGTAATGCGATGCCATTCATGATTGCTGACATACCAAACTCTCTTACACCGTAAGAAATATAATTGCCTGGTTTTTTACCATTCACATGCTCAAAACTTGGGCAACTTGTTAAATTTGAGCCTGTCAGGTCAGCAGAGCCGCCTACAAATTCAGGTAAAATTGGCGCAAGCGCAGTAATTACATTTTGCGATGCCTTTCGAGTTGCAACCTTCTCCGCGGCATTATTTGCATCATTGATTATTGCCTCGGATTGTTTTTTCCAGTCGGCAGGTAACTCATTTGACATTCTTCTTTTAAATTCAGCTGCTAAATCTGGGAATTCTTTTGCATAAGCATCAAACTTAGCATTCCATTCTTTTTCTCTAGCATCTCCTTTATCCTTTTGATTCCATCCATCATAAACATCTTGAGGTATGACAAATGGATCATGCTCCCAACCAATTTCTTTTCTTACTAAAGCAACTTCCTCGTCACCCAAAGCTGCGCCGTGACAATCATGTGATCCTGATTTGTTAGGTGAGCCTTTACCAATAATTGTCTTACAACAAATAATTGTTGGTTTATCAGTTACTTTTTTCGCCTCTTTAACTGCTTTATCTATGGCATCTGGGTCATGACCATCTACGTCTCTGATAGCATGCCACCCATATGACTCAAAACGTCCTGCAGTGTCATCTGTATACCAACCTTCAATGTGCCCATCAATTGAAATGCCATTATCATCCCAAAATGCTATTAATTTACCAAGGCCCCACGTTCCTGCAAGGGCACATGTTTCATGTGACACGCCTTCCATTAAACATCCATCACCTAGGAAAGTATATGTGTAATGATCAACAATCTCATGCCCAGATTTATTAAACTGATTAGCTAGAAGCTTCTCAGCCATTGCGAAACCTACTGCATTACTAATGCCTTGACCTAATGGACCAGTTGTCGTTTCAATCCCAGGGGCATAACCATATTCTGGATGGCCAGCACAAGACGAGTGAAGCTGTCTAAAATTCTCAATCTCTTTCATTGGAAGGTCATAACCAGTTAAATGAAGAAGTGAGTAGATCAACATTGAACCATGGCCATTAGACAAAATAAAACGGTCACGATTTGCCCAGTCAGGGTTATTCGGATTATGGCTAAGATGGTGATTCCACAGAACCTCCCCAATTTCTGCCATGCCCATTGGTGCGCCTGGATGACCTGAACTTGCCTTTTGAACTGCATCCATCGATAAAGCGCGAATAGCGTTTGCTAAATCTTGTCTTGTTGCCATACTTCCTCCCAAAATTAAAATGATTGCATTTTTTTCTCAATGCATTTTTTTGATACTGTTAACCCTAAATTATCAACTAAACTAAGGTCACAATCAAGTTATCTATGTGTTAAATATTTTCTTCTTTCCATTTAATTGAACAACCGATACTAGCTTGTTGCTGTGTTGGTCCTTGTTGAGAAGTAGATATTAACTTCATTGCCTCAAACAAATCTCTTCTATTATTAGGGCCAGCCTTTTCTCTTCCTGTTGAATCAAATCGACCCCTATACTGCAACTCTAATTTTGAATTGAAGCCAAAAAAGTCTGGAGTGCAGATTGCATCATATTTTTTTGCTATTTCTTGTGTTTCATCATAAACATATGGAAAATCAAAATGATTCTCTTCAGACAGTATCCTCATATTTTCAAAAGAATCATCTGGATAATTAATGATATCATTGCTTGATATGGCAATAGTATTAATACCGTACTTCTTTAATTCATGAATATCAGAAACAAGACGTGACATAATCGCCTTTACATAAGGGCAATGATTACAAATAAACATAACAACCAAACCATTTTTACCCTTAATTTTTTCTAGGTTCCAGTATTCATTATCGACCCCTAACAACTGGAAATCTTTTGCAATCCATCCAAAATTACAAATTGGTGTCTTTAGGCTAACCAAAAATCTTCTCCGTTATGTATTATATGAAAGTATATGCATAGATTTTACCATTCAAATCCACTCGAAATAAGACAGATCATTATTTTAGATGAGTTTGCTAGTCACCATGCGCTTAAGGTAATGCGACTCAAAATAAATGCTCAACTCATTTTATTTAATGGTGATGGTTATGAATATATAGCTCATATAATCAGCATTAACAAAAAAAATATAGAAGTTGAAATTTTATCAAAAGAAAAAAACCCAAATGAATCACCTATTAATATAAATTTATTTCAATCAATATCTTCAAATGAAAAAATGGATATAGTGATCCAAAAAGCAACTGAATTAGGCGTGAGCCATATCCAACCTATCTTTAGTACAAGAAGCTCTATAAAGCTGAGTCATGATAGAGCAAAGAAAAAATTATTGCATTGGAGCCACGTTGTTATATCTGCTTGTGAACAATCCGGAAGATCTAGACTGCCGACCATTAAAGCTCCAATGTCACTAGATCAAATTACAAAAGAAATTAAAATATCAAAGCATTCACTTAATTTAGTTCTTCATCCCCACTCTCACAAAAAATCAAAAAATCTACCGAATAATCATACTGGAGATATCAATATTTTTATTGGTCCTGAGGGAGGCTTTACTGAAGATGAAATTTCACTTCTCAATCAAAAGAATTTTATCAATGTTCAATTGGGCCCTAGAATTTTAAGGACAGAAACAGCTCCTTTAGCAATAATTGCAATTTTACAATATAAATATGGTGATTTTGCATAAAATTAGGTAATTTTGGTATAATTAAATATTATTAATTAAATTTAATTTGCAAAAAATGCAAAATAATATCGGTAGTGTCATCAGAAGCAAGCGCAAAGAGAATGGTTTGACATTAGACACGTTAGCCAAAAAGTTGCAAATCAGCGTGAGCAATCTATCAAGAATAGAAACAGGAGGGCTGAAGGTATCAGCAAACCTGATAAATCAATTGNTTGAAATTTTTAAGGTATCCCCTCAATTTTTTTTCAATCAATCATCTACAGGTAATTTGGATCCTTCGCCTCAAGATTATTTTATAAAGAATTTTAGGTTATCGGCTAAATATATTAATCAGTTTAATCAAAATGTGTTTGTGATTGCAATTAGTGGGCATGTATTTAACGAGGATCAATTTGAAAATATTGCTCAAGATATTAATCTTCTTCACTCACTCAATATTAAGATTATTTTAGTTTATGGTGCCAGACCACAAGTAGAAGAAATTTTAATAAAAAATAAAATTCCCATTAAGCTCAATAAAAATATGCGTGTTACCAGTCAATCTGCACTTAAACATGCCATTGAAGTTGTTGGTGCCATGAAGATTAAAATTGAAGCCACATTATCAACAATTAAGACTGATTCAGTATCTTTGTCTGAGGGGATGCAACTCTCTAGTGGAAATTTTCTTACAGCAATGCCTGTTGGAGTTATTGACGGCATCGACATGGAGGCTACAGGAAAAATTCGAAGGGTCGATGTAAGCGCCATAGAGAATAAATTAAATCATCATGAAATAGTTATTGTGTCACCAATTGGTTACTCGCCCATAGGGCAAATATTTAATTTATCTTATGAGCAAACTGCGGCTAATATTGCTACTGCTATTAATGCAGATAAACTTATTTACTATGTAAATGCAAATGGCATCCTCAATGAAAGAGGTGAATTAATTCCAGAATTGACTTCGGAGAAAGCACAAAAACTAATTTCACATATTGAAGAAAAGTCTTCGCCCAAAATTGCGCCTAATTTATCTTATGATGATTTTAATATTCTAAAAAGCAGTTTATTTGCTATAAAAAATAGAATAAAAAAAGTTCATTTAATAAACAGATATATTGATGGATCAATTATCGAGGAGCTTTTTACTGAAAAGGGATCCGGCACTATTTTTACAGAATTTTCTTTAGAAAATTTTAGGAAAGCAGCAGAGGGCGACATAAAAGATATTTACAGAATTTTATCCCCCTTAGAAAAAAGAAAAATACTTATAGATAGGGATCTATCTCAAATAAAAGAAACCATTGACCATTTTCATATTATTGAACATGATAAAAAATTTATTGGGTGTGTGTCTCTTCATCAATTTGAAGAAGCGTTAGAGCTGGCAAGCTTCTCCATTGAGCCAAAATATCAAAACCAAGGATTTGGCAAGAAACTCCTAAAATTTTGTGAGCAGGAGGCTATTAAACTAAAATATAATAAAATTTTTATTTTAACAACACAATCAGAGCATTGGTTTGCTGAAAATGGGTTTAAAGAAGAGCTAAAAGAATTGATGCCAAAAATTAAGAAAGAAACATATCAATCTGAACGAAATTCGAAATACTTGACAAAAAAGCTATAAAATAATGCTTAAATTTAACGATTAATTAAGATTTAATAACATGACACCAAACGAAAAAGCAAAAATTTTAAGTGAGGCCTTGCCTTACATTAAAAAGTTTACCAAAAAAATCATGGTGATTAAGTATGGTGGGAATGCCATGGTGGATGAAAAGTTAAAGCATTCTTTTGCCAAGGATGTAGTGCTTTTAAAATTGGTTGGAATGAATCCTATTATCGTTCATGGGGGTGGTCCACAAATTAATCAAAGTTTAGACGCCATTGGTAAAAAAGGTAAATTTCATAATGGGATGAGGGTCACTGATAAACAGACGATGGATGTTGTTTATGATGTTTTAAACTCTATAAATCTAGAGATTGTGAAGTTAATTAAAGAAAGTGGAGGAGAAGCATCTAGTCTTTCACATAAAAAATCACTTGGTTTCATAAAATCAAAGAAATTGATCATCCATGACACTGTATTGGGGCAAAATAAAGTTGATCTAGGATACGTTGGAGAAATAGAGAGCATCGATAAAAAATTTATAGACGATTTCATTGCAAACAAATCAATACCAGTTATTGCACCTATTGGGCTTGGGGATGAAGGTCAGATTTATAATATTAACGCTGATGTTGTTGCAGGAAAAATTGCTGAAATAACAAGTAGTGAAAAGTTAGTTCTTATGACGAATACAAAAGGTGTTCTAGACAAAAATAAAAAATTAATTACTGGTTTAGTCGCTGATGAGATAGATAGTCTTATCAAATCTGGAATTCTCTCTGGTGGAATGCTTCCTAAAATTCAGTCTGCCGTTCACGCTGCCAAAAGTAAAGTAAATAGCGTTCATATAATTGATGGCAGGGTTGAGCATGCTTTACTTCTTGAAATTCTAACTGACCAAGGCGTTGGTACACTAATTAAATCACACTAGATGGCCACCACTTGGATCTTTGATCTTGATAACACCTTGCATGATGCAAAATCAAAAATTTTTCCACTGGTAAATCTAAAGATGAATGAATATATATCATCATATTTAGACATGAGTATTGAGGATGCAAACAGTTTAAGGCAGAGCTATTGGATTAAATATGGCGCAACACTAAAGGGACTGATAAAGCATCATAATATTAATCCCGTAGATTTTTTAGCCATTACCCACGATTTGCAAGATTTTAATAGTCTTGTCTTCCCTGAAAATAATTTAAAAGAAACAATAACTAAAATTGAAGGACGAAAAATTATTTATACTAATGCACCAAAGGCCTATACCCATAAAATCCTTAAGCATTCAAATGTATATGAAATATTCGATGAAATTTTTACTATAGAAGATTCAGATTTTATACCCAAACCCAATCAAGACATGATGAAATTTTTTTTAGACAAATATGATATTAAAGATGGTTTTTTTATTGATGATATAAAAGAAAACCTTAAGACAGCAAAAAATTCAGGTCTGTCTACTGTCTGGATTACTAATGAAAAAATTCACCCATCATACATAGATAAAAAAATAGAAAGAATTAGTGATTTATTANTCAGCTAATTTTTTTAAAACCTGAAGNCTCTCTTCATAAATGAGTTTTTTAATCTCGCTACCAGGCATAGCAGAATNATATCCCTTCTTTGTCTGGCTTAAAGCATCAGTTATGGAATTTAATAATTGNGTAATATTTTTTAATAATTTAGATCTGATTTTTATAAAATTTTCTTGTTGCTTTGAATCGGAGTAATTCAATAAATCAGATTTTTCTGATCCATTACTGGCGATATTAAGAACCATTAAGATATTCAGTATTTCAAAAGTAATTATGGGTCTCCTAAAAAAATCTAGACGATACAAACAATCAAGTTTTTCTTTAGGATTTAAGCTTAGAAAATTATCAAGGCTATCTTTTTCTTCCTTAATATTTTCATAAACTTTTTTTTGTGCATTTGAAAGTTTTAGATGGCTTAATACATTCCCTTCATCTTCCTTTCTATATTTACCCCCCCCCTCAAGAAAATTTTTTGAAAAAAATGGTACGAGTAAAATCAATAGTATTTTGAATTCATCTGACACGACTACAATGTTTTTTTCAATCACGAGCCCCAGTGAAACAAAGTTACTATTCATTTTTTGATCAGAATTTATTCCTGAAAAAATTTCATTTAATGCCCCACATTCAGTCAAATAATAAAACATTTTGCTTGGGTATTTTCCAACTAGCCCCTTCTTAATTTCCTCTATTACTCTTTCTACTGCTAATGATTTCAACTCTCCACTAAGTACCATTTTTTTTAGTAAATTCAGTGTATCTTTATGAATTACAAATTTTTTATCTAGCGTAGCAAATCTAGCTGCTCTTAATACCCTTAGGGGGTCTTCTACAAATGCATCACTAACATGTCGAATAATTCTTTTGTCTATATCAATCTGCCCCTTATAAGGGTCGTAAATTTTTCCATCTTCATCTTGTGCAATGGCATTAATTGTAAGATCTCTTCTCTTTAGATCTTCCTCTAAGCTAATTTCTGGGGATGCATAAAATTTAAATCCATGATAACCAACTCCGATCTTTTTTTCAGTCCTGGCAAGTGCATACTCATCTTTAGTTTTGGGGTGAATAAATACAGGAAAGTCTTTACCAATAGGTTTGAATCCTTTTTGTATCATTTGCTCTGGAGTGCTGCCAACAACTACATAATCTTTATCTTTCACAGGAAGATTTAATAATTTATTTCTTAAAGCACCGCCTACTAGATATATTTTCATAAACTATTTACTACTTTTTTATTAAGATTAAGGTGGGAAAATGAATGCTTGAGAAATATTTTATATTGATATAAAACATCAGAATAAGATATTAATTTTGCATTGAAGTAAACTTTCAGATGATTAGCCTTCATTTTATTTCTCGTAAAGACTTTAATCTTATTTTTTTCTTTGCTAGCTGGCCAATTAATTCTGTACCAATAAACCTAGAACCACCAAAGATTAATATAGTTTGCATTAATTAGGTATGAATAATTCTAAATAGAAAATATATCAATAGGATAATGACACTAGCATAAATCACATAATTCAATATTAAACGAATTAATTGAAGGTATTTCTTATCTCTCGTAATAATAAAATAAATGGCCAAAACAATAATTCCAATTAAAATCAGAATGCCTGCTAATCTAAGAAAAATATTCATAATTACGTAATATNATTTGACGCTTCAAATTCTATTTTTGAATCAAGATATTGTTTTGCTAAGTGCGCTGTATCATCATTTTCTAAATCTAATGTTACAACTTCCCATGTATCTGGATTTTCAGCTAACTTTCTAATCAATTTATTGTTAAGATCATGTCCAGATTTAAATGCAGTAAATTTGCCTAATAAAGGCTTACCAAGCATAAACAAATCTCCCATTGCATCAAGAATTTTGTGCCTTACAAACTCATCTTTATATCTTAATCCATCTTTATTAATAATATTATATTCATCAATCACAATTGCATTATCCAGAGAGCCGCCTCTAGCTAAGCCATTTGATCTTAGCGCCTCAACCTCCTGCATAAACCCAAATGTTCTAGCTCTACTAATATCTTGCACATAAGAGTCTTGAAAAAAATCAATATTTACATGACTATTTTCAGTTTTAAAAACTGGGTGAGGAAAGTCTATTGTAAAATCTATAATAAAACCTTGGTGTGGTTCAAAAATAGCAAATTTATCATCTTCTCGAACTTCAGTAGTTTTCTTAATTCGAATAAATTCTTTTGGAGCACGCTGATCAACAATACCAGCTGACTTAATTAAGTGGATGAACGTAATAGCACTACCATCCATTATGGGTATTTCAGAGCCTGAAACCTCAACTGTAATATTATCAATCCCTGAAGCGCAAAGTGCTGACATTAAGTGCTCAACAGTCGCTATTTGGAAATCTTTATTGCCAATCGTTGAACACAATCTCGTGTCAAGCACTATCGTTGGATTCACCTTTACCTGAAACTCTTTATTTTGGTTGGTTTTTTTAAAAATAATTCCTTGGCCTTCTGATCCAGGCTTCAATGTTAATTTAACCTTCTCTCCGGAATGAAGGCCCACACCAACCTCACTTATTTCATTTTTAATCGTTTTTTGAAAAATCATTTTCTTTATTCCTTGATCTTAAAAATGATGGAGTATCATATTCGCTATCATCTTCTAAGCTTGATATACCAACACCTTCTCCATGATTTTCTTCAAATACATTTAACCCATCACCGCCTTCAGTTGAAAAGTTAATCTCCTCAATTACATTTGTTGAGTCAAGTACATTTGGTTCTATGTCACCTGTTTTAGATGGCTCATATGCATTTGCAGGGACCGATAAGCCTGTTGCAACCATAGTGACTCTTAGATGGTTATTTAAGGACTCGTCAATAACACTTCCAACAATAATTGAAGCATTTTCTGCTGCATATTTCTTTATGTGATCCATAACCTCAAAATACTCTCGCATTTTAAAGTCCTTACTTGCAGAAATATTCACAAGAATACCTTTTGCATTGTTTAAATTAACTTCTTCTAATAATGGGCATGAAACAGCTTCTTTTGCTGCCGATATTGCTCTATCAGGTCCTTCAGAAAACCCTGAGCCAATGACTGCCACCCCCATTTCACTCATAACTGTTTTAACATCTGAAAAATCTACATTAATTAAACCTGGATTATTAATAATTTCAGCAATGCCTTCTACAGCACTATTTAAAACATTGTTTGCAGCTCCAAATGCATCTACAAAAGTAACTTCATCGCCCAAGACTCCCATCAGTTTCTCATTTGGAATCACTATTAATGAATCGACATAATTTACCAATTCACTGATTCCTTCTTTTGCAATTTGGGTCCTTCGACCCTCAAAGTCAAATGGCTTTGTAACAACAGCTACGGTCAATATTCCTAACTCTTTTGCCGTTTGAGCAATGATTGGAGTTGCTCCCGTACCTGTCCCCCCTCCCATACCTGCGGTAATAAAAAGCATATCAGCACCTTGAATAGCTTGGACTATCTTCTCTTTGTCATCTATCGCAGCTTGCTTTCCTGTATCTGGTCGCGAACCAGCGCCTAAACCTTTTGTTAAACTATCTCCAATTTGAATAATGGTATTAGCCTGACTTTTTTTTAAAGCTTGAAGATCTGTATTAATGCATATAAATTCAACGCCCCGTACATTTTTTTCAATCATAAAGTCAACAGCATTTCCTCCACAACCCCCAACGCCAACCACTTTTATCAATGCTTTTTGACCTTTTTCATCTACCATTTCAAACATAAATCACCCTTATTTTTTGAAATTATTAAAAATTCCCTTGAAACCATAGTTTCATTTTTTTCAGTATATTAGTTATTGTATTCCCATCCAAATGCAAATTAACATCTTTATCTTTATCTTCTTTCCCCATTTTAAGGAGGCCAACACCTGTTGCATATCTTGGATTTTCAATGACCTCTAATAAGCCATCAATATCTCTTGGTAGGCCTAACCTCACCGGAGCTTCAAAAATAGATTCNGCTAAATCAGTTGCACCATTTAACATGGATGAACCACCAGTAATTACAATACCNGAAGAGATTACATCGATGGTCTTACTTCTTATCAATTCATTTTTAATTAAGTCAAAAAGCTCTTCCATTCTTGGCTGAATAACTTGAGATAGGGAAAGTGTAGTAATTTTTTTTGGTTCTCTGCCATCAACTAAAGGAATTTCAATAAGTTCATTAGCAGAAGCCATATTGGTCATCGCTGAACCATGGTTGATTTTAATATCCTCTGCAGATTGATTCGGGGTTCTGAAAGCGACTGATATGTCATTGGTGACTTGATCGCCTGCTATCGGAATGACTACTGTATGTTGGATTTGTCCATTCTTAATAACAGCAATATCTGTTGTACCCCCGCCTATATCGATAAGACAAACACCTAGATCTCTTTCATCCTTCGTAAGCACCGCTTCAGCGGAGGCTAATGGCTGTAAAACTAGCTCCGTCACATCTAAGCCACATCGCTTAATACATTTAATAATATTTTGGGCTGCTGCAACTGCTCCTGTAATAATATGGACTTTTACCTCAAGCTTCATTCCACTCATTCCAATAGGTTCAATTATGTCATGTTGCTGATCAACAACATATTCTTGTGTAAGAATATGCAATACTTGTTGGTCTGGAGGTAATGTTATAGCTTGAGCTGTTTCAATAACCCTATCAATATCCATTTGAGAAACTTCAGAATCTTTTATTTTGACCATTCCATGTGAATTTAAACTTTTGATATGGCTGCCTGCTATCCCTGTATAAACATCCTTTATCTTACAGTCAGCCATTAATTCAGCTTCCTCAACAGCCCTTTGAATTGCTTGCATAGTACTTTCTATATTTACAACAACCCCTTTTTTTAACCCTTTTGAAATATGTTGTCCTAGCCCAATAATCTTAAGAACTCCATCTGGAAGTAACTCAGCTACAATAACTACAATTTTTGATGTCCCAATATCAAGGGCAACAATAAGGTCATTTTCATCTTTATTTTTAATCATAAGATTGTGCTATTCAAAGTATTATCTTTATTTTTCTTTTTGGTTTTTCTGACTGAGAATCCGTCTCTGTAACGCATATCAACATAATCAATTTCACTTTTTAATTCTGCCAATACAAATTGATAGTTTTCAATAAACCTTTTAACTTTGGTGGTTACGTTTCTCTTACCCAAAACCACCCTTATAAAGTTATTTGTTTTAATTTCCCATGAAAGTCTCTCAGAAAGTTTAATTATACTGATATGTATTAATTCTTTATCTAAAATTTTATTAATTTCTCTAAATTTAATAGTTATTTCTTTCACAAAATCCTCTGGCCCCATAAAAATGGGTAAATTATCTTCTGTTGAAGCAGTAAATATTTCACCTTTATCGTTGACAAGCCCCTTCCCATCCCATCTTGCAATTGGTTTNTGTTCTTCAATAATAACTTCTAATTGATCTGGCCATTTTCTCCTTAAATCTACATCCCTAACCCAAGGTAACTGTTTAAATGCTTTTCTAGCTTCGTATAAATTAATATTAAAAAAATTACCTTGAACGTATTCATTTGAAATTAAATTAATTTGGTCTCTATCTATATGTTGATATTCTCCTTTTATTAAAATTTCATTGATTGGGAGATTGGCATACTTAAAAATATGGTTTGCTATAAAAACAATGNATATAAAAATTAAAACAAAAACTACGTATGTAATTNTTTTTATTATGGATAAAGAATTAATCACAAGTCTCATCNAATATATCTAATACCAAATCGTCAAATTTTTTTCCTATAGTTTTGGCAGACATAGGCATCANGCTATGATCAGTGAATCCAGGAATGGTATTCACTTCAATAAAAAATAAATTTTTCCTACCATCAACCATAAAATCAACTCGGCCATAACCCTTACAGCCTAGAGAAAAAAATGCATCAAGTGATTTTTGCTGAATTGTTTTGACAAAGTCTTCAGGTAAATTTGCTGGACAAATAAATTCTGTATCCTGACGATTATATTTTGCATCAAAATTATAAAATTTTGTTTTGGGTTTTATTTCTATTATGGGAAGCGGGGAATTATTTAGAATTGGAATTGCATATTCACTCCCATTTATATAGGCCTCAGCGATTATTGTTGAATCTATTTCTACTGCCAAATTAAATGCTTCTTTAAAATCTTTGTTATTTTTTACAATACTTACCCCCAAACTTGAACCTGANGAGGCCGGTTTTAGAATAAAAGCATCGCCTAAGTATTTTCTTATAATTNAATAATCATCTAAAGAATTAACCAGCATAAATAATGGGGTTGGCACGTTATCTTTAACCCATTGTTTTTTTGTTAAATACTTATTCATGCAAAGTGAAGAGGCAATTGCTCCATTTCCTGTATATGGAACCTTTAAATCATCCAAATATTTTTGTATTTTACCGTCTTCGCCATCTTTCCCATGAAGGCAAATAAAAACTCTATCAAATAATTTTAATTGCTGTAGATTTTCAGTTTTTGGATCAATGCCAATTGCATCAACGCCATTCCTCTTAAGAGACTTTAGAACAGATTGACCACTATTAATTGAAATCTCTCTTTCGTTTGAGGTACCTCCTAACAGAACAGCAACCTTGCCAAAATTATTTTTATTCATCAAAGATCCCCAATTATTTCAACCTCTGGTATCAATTTAATTTTTTTTTCTTTGAAAACAATTTCTTTTACATAATTTATTAAATCTTCAATATCTTTTGCTTTTGCAGATCCAAGATTAATAATAAAATTTGCATGTTTTTCTGAAATTTTGGCATCGCCAATCTTAAATCCTTTTAAACCACACTCTTCTATTAGTTTTGCTGCATGATTCTTTTCTGGGTTTTTAAATGTTGAGCCTGCTGAAGGCCAATTCAATGGCTGCGTGCTTTTTCTATGAACTAATAATTTCCTTATATCTTCTTCAGCTTCTTCTTTTTTACCTTTTGGAAAAGAAAACCATGCACCAACAAAATTTTCTTGTTCGTATTTCTTTACAATTTGCCTATATCCTACGTTAAATTCATTCACGTCTCGCTCAATCAACTCCCCTTTGGNGCTTATCATTTTTACTTTTTTAACATAGCCCCATATTTCTGATCCATAACAACCAGCATTCATTGCCAAAGCACCGCCAATTGTCCCAGGGATGCCTGATAAGAATGCTGAGTCAGAATACCCATCTTTAGCTACCAATTTAGAGAATTTAGAACAACTTAGCCCAGCCTCAGAATAAAATAATTCCCCCTCCTTAGAAAATTTATTCAACCCTTTGTGCATTACAATAGCAGTCCCTTTTATGCCATTATCTCTTACTAATATATTTGATCCTAACCCAATAAATTTTATCGGCCGTTGCACCTTCTCATTTTGAATTAACCGGGATAGAAAGTTAATGTCAGAACATATAACAAAATTTTCTGCGGCGCCTCCTACTTTCCAACTATTAAACTTTGTTAAGCTCACATTTTTATATACTTTATTTTTTTCCATCTTAGTCGCTTATAAATGACCTTACAAAGTTCGAAATATTTCCCGCCCCCATAATAAGAACTATTGAATTATTATTAACTTTGTTAAAAATAATTCTTTCTGCTGCTGAAAAGCTCGTAAGATATGTAGCTTTTTTTGTTTTTAATTTTTTAATTATATTNTTTGATGATATTTGATTAATTTTTAGTTCTCCCGCGGAATAAATATCAAACAAGAAAACTTGATTAGGTAGCTGAAGGACTCTGATTAATTCATCATAACAATCCCTTGTCCGAGAATATCGATGGGGTTGAAAAACTAAATTTATTTCCTTCCTAGGGTAAGCTTTTTTTGTTGCTTTAATTACCGCTTCTAATTCTGTTGGATGATGNCCATAATCATCAATAACCGTTATATTTTTTTGGTTCTTACTAATATTTTNGTATACCTCATACCTTCTTCCAACACCTTCAAATTTAGTTAATGCATTTTTAATGGCCTTTATTGAAACTTGGTACTCAAGTGCAATTGCAATTGCTGCAAGTGTGTTTCTTACAAAGTGAACTCCTGGGAAGTTTATTGACACTGTAAATATTTTTTTGGAATATTTTTTATCAACCACTNTAAATTTAACTTTTCTGCCCTCATGAGCAATGTCTATTGCCCTAATTTGAGCTTCTTTTGAAGTTCCGTAGGTAACTATAGGCCTTAAAATTTTTGGGATAACAGACTTTAAATTTTTATCATCAATACATAAAAAAATGTTTTCGTAAAATGGTGCTTGATGAATAAAATCAACATATGTTTGCTTCAATCTTTCAAAGTCTCCCTGATAGTTTTCAAGGTGATCTCTGTCTATATTTGTTACCACTGTATTAATTGGATTTAAATGAAGAAATGATGCATCTGATTCATCAGCCTCAACAACCATTACATTGCTCTTGCCAAGCTTTGCATTCTTCAGCATCGAATTTAATTTCCCCCCAATAACATAGGTAGGATCAATTTTAGCTTCAGTTAATATCGAGGCTATAAGGCTTGTTGTTGTTGTTTTTCCATGTGTTCCAGCAACTGCAATACCTTTTTTAAAGCGCATTAGCTCAGATAACATTTCAGCTCTCGAGATTATAGGTATTTTATTTTTTTTTGCTTCTATTATTTCTGGATTATTTCTTGGAATTGCATTTGAGAATACTACNGTATCAACTTTTTTTACATTACTTTTGTCATGTTGAGAATAAATTTTTATGCCTAACTTTTTCAGTGAATTTATTGAGTCAGAAGTTGTTAGGTCAGATCCACTAACGATAAAGCCTAATGTTTTCATTACTTCCGCAATCCCGCTCATCCCCGATCCGCCAATACCTATAAAGTGTATTTTTTTAATTTTATTTTTCATTTAATAAGAGAGGTACATGCTTTAAGAATTTCATTGCATGAATCATACCTTTGGAGTTGTTTTGCATTCATTGCCATATTCTTACATTTTTTCCTATCTAGTTTAGTTAAGAAATCCATCAATTTTTTCTCTAAATCCTTTTCTCTAATAATATAAGCGGCACCTACATCCTCAAGGATTTTAGCATTAAAATATTGATGGTCATCAACGGCAAATGGGTATGGGATTAAAATGCTGGCTGTTCCTGATTGAATCATTTCTGAAACAGTTAAGGCCCCTGATCTCGCAATCACAATATCTGCCCAGCTATATTTCTTATCCATATCAAAAATATACTTTTTGATCTCCACTTTAAACTTGGCATTCTTATAAGCTTGATCTAATAAATCAAACATATTTTCACCGGATTGGTGGATGACGGATATTTTATTTTTTTCATTTATTTTTTTAAAAACAGGTGGTAGATGTTGATTAAAAACTTTAGCACCCAAACTGCCGCCAAAAACTAAAACCCTAAGAGGTCCTTTTCTATTTAAAAACCTTTTTTTGGGGCCACTTATTTTCTGAACCTCCTTTCTTATTGGGTTACCTATTATTTGTGAACCTTTCAAACTATTTGTGAAAGCTGAATAATTTATATCAGAAATATAGGATAAAACCTTGTTTGTTAACCCAGGAATTGCATTTTGCTCATGTACGATAAGCTTTATATTAAGAACTTTTGCAGCCAATGCTGCAGGAACAGAAACATAACCTCCCATTACAATTAATAATTTTGCCTTTGAAAGCCATAATGCTTTTATTGCTTGAATTGTTGATATCATCAATATGAAGGGTAACTTAATCATTTTTATCAATCCCTTATTCCGCACACCAGAAATTGACAAGGGGGTGAATTGAAATTTTGTTTTATTTATTAATTTATTTTCCATGCCTTTTGGGGTTCCTAGCCATGAAATTTTATATCCATTCTTTTGTAAATATTCAGCAATAGCAATTCCTGGATTAATATGTCCTCCTGTCCCAGCTGCCGCAATCATAATATTTACTTTTTTAATAAAATTGTCCTCGCATATTTCTTCTATTTTCAAAGTCAATTTTTAAAACAATAGCAATTGCAATCATATTCATCAAAATGCCTGTTCCACCATATGACAAAAGAGGCAAGGTTAAACCTTTTGTTGGGAAAAGCCCTAAATTTACACCCATGTTTATTATGCCTTGTATTCCAAACCATAAGCCAATACCTTGTGCCATTAATGCTGAAAAAGGTTTCTTATTTTGTATGGACTCTTTAGCAATTCCAAACATCCTAACAACCAAAAATGCAAATAAAATTATTATTATTGAGACTCCCAATAAACCAAATTCCTCGCCTATCACTGCTAAAATAAAATCAGTATGCGCCTCAGGTAAATATTGTAATTTTTCAACACTTGCTCCTAGTCCCGAACCAAAAAATTCCCCCCTACCGAATGCCATCAATGAATGAGTTAATTGATAACTATTACCTAGTGGATCATCCCAAGGGTCTAAAAATCCAATAATCCTTTCAAACCTATATGGCTCCAATTTAATAAGATAATAGATAATAACTGGTGCAAAAAACAATAAACTAAAAAATATTTTATATGTGAGCCCTCCTAAAAATAATAGCCCCATCGCTATAATTGTAATTACCGTAAATGCTCCAAAATCAGGTTCTAGAAGAAGTAGAAATCCTGTAAGTACAATTATTCCTAACATGGGAAGAAAGCCCTTAACAATTGTTCTCATTTGTTTAGATTTTCTTAAGACGTAATCTGAGGCGTACATTACAGTAAAAAGCTTTACAAGCTCTGATGGTTGAAAGTTAATNATAATTAATGATATCCATCTTTTACTACCATTTACTTCTTTACCAATACCAGGAATCAGCACTAAAACTAGTAAAATTAATCCAAATATAAATAAAATTGGAGCTATTTTTTGCCAAAAATATATAGGAACTAAAAAAGCAACATACCCAAGAATAAAACCTATCAATATATATATTGATTGTCTCATTAAGTAATGGTAACTATTAAAATTAAGTGCTTTACTACTTGCAGCTATATCAACTGATGAGGAGTAGACCATAACAAGCCCAGACCCTAGCAGGAGAAGTGCGGCCCATACTAAACTGTAATCATATATTGGTAAATTATAATTTGTTTGGGCTGAGAATATTTTCATTATCTTAGGGCATGAACTATTTTCTTAAAATGTTCACCGCGATCAATATAATTTTTATACATATCATGGCTCGAACAAGCTGGAGATAACAAAATGATATCTCCCGAATGAGCATGATTAAATGCTTCAGATACAGCATGGTTCAAATCATTACACATAGAGATTTTTAATTTGCTTAGATTTTTAAATAATTTTTTAAAAATTAAGGCGTCTTTCCCAATAAGCAACAGCTGAGAAACATTTTTTGTTACATATTTTTTTAATGGTTCCATGGATAATTTTTTACTATCGCCACCCACAATTAAAAAGATATTTTTATTTTTTAAAAATTCTAAAGCCGCCACTGTTGATGCAGCATTGGTTGCTTTAGAATCGTTATAAAATTTGATGCCATCAATATCTCTTACCCACTCAAGACGATGTGGTACACCTTTAAAACTCATTATTGCATCTTGGTATTTTATAAAAGATAAGTCCAAACATCTAAATGCTGCAAAAGCCGCTGCGATATTTAATTCATTGTGCATACCTATTAAATTTGAATCATCAATATTTACCTCAAAACCTTTATTATCAACAATAAATTTACTATTTTTAATGGATTGAACAATATACTCTCGTTTAGATATTTCATTTGGAATCTGCGTTTCGATATTTTTATCTTCTTCATGCTTGAATGTGATATCGGCAAACCTTTGAGGTAATATTTTTAGTAAATTACTATTAACAACTTGCCTAATACTTGATTTTAATAAGGTTATTTTTGATTGTAAGTAATCATCCATATTGTCATGCATATCCAAATGATCTTCTGTGAAATTTAAAAAAATACCCACATCAATTTTTCTTCCTGGAAGTCCATTTTTGCTAAAAGGATTTAATTGAAAACTTGATACCTCAAGCACTAAAACATCTATATCCTCTAGGTCATTAATTAAATCTAGAGGAGGAATGCCAAGATTTCCCAGTGCTTTAGTTTTGTATCCAGCTTTTAACAATAAATGCTCTAAAAATAAGCAGGTAGTTGTCTTGCCATTCGTTCCAGTAACACCAATAACTTTTAAATTGCTTGAGCTACAAGACAAATGTTCCAAGAATAAAGATATATCATTAATAATGTTTAATTCATGGCCAAATTTTTTTACCTCTTTAGGATTTACTCCGGGACTTAAAAATATATGTGATTTTCCATTTAAAAATTCAAATTTTATATCACCTGTAAAAAAATCTTCAATATCTAAATTTTTTAATAAGCCCTTTTGTTCTTTTATTGATTTATTCTTGTCGTATACACTAACTTTAAATAATTTTTTTTTAAATTCTATTTGCTTTGTTAAATAATTGATGCCAGACAAGCCAGATTTACCAAGACCTACAACAAGAATATGTTTAATTTTTTTAAGAGCACAATCTTTTGAAGATTTTTTAGTGTTCATTAACGAATCTTGAGGCTTGCTAATCCAATAAGAACAAGCATCATCGTTATGATCCAGAANCTTACAACAACTTGTGTTTCTTTCCAGCCNTTTTTTTCAAAATGATGATGCAATGGAGCCATCATGAAAATTCTTCTTCCTTTTCCATATTTTTTCTTTGTATATCTAAAATATGAAACTTGAAGCATGACCGAAATTGTCTCTACTACAAAAACACCCGCCATAATTAATAAAACCAATTCTTGCCTTACAATCACTGCTATCGTCCCCATTGCCGCTCCAATAGACAATGAACCAAGATCCCCCATAAAAACTTCTGCCGGGTATGCATTAAACCAAAGAAAACCAAGGCCTGCTCCAGCAAGCGCTGCAGAATAGATAACCAATTCACCAGCACCATTTATATAAGGTATATCAAGATAATNAGAAAAAATGATATTGCCNCCTAAATATGCAAAACCACCCAAAGCGCTTATGATCATAACAGCCGGCATAATTGCTAAGCCATCTAATCCATCCGTTAGATTGACGGCATTACTACTTCCTACCACCACTAAGTATGTCAAAATTGTAAAACCAAAAAATCCCAACGGTATAGTTAAGTCTTTAAAGAAAGGAATTAAAAGGGAGGTTTCTTGAATAGAACTTGCATTTAAAAAAAGATATATAGCAATGCTTATAGCGATAATCGACTGTAAGAAATATTTAGTTAATGCAGGCATTCCATCAGAATTTTTTTGCCTTATTTTACTTAAGTCATCAACTAGACCAATCATACCAAAGGCAGTTGTAACAAAAATTATAAGCCATATATATTTATTCGAAAGATCTGCCCAGAGCAAAGTTGATATTAAAATTGATATTAAAATTAACCCCCCTCCCATTGTAGGTGTTCCCATTTTTTCTATATGTGTAGTGGGTCCATTCGCCCTAACATATTGACCAAAACTATACTCCCCTAGTTTTTTTATATACCAACCCCCAAAAATAAATGAAATTAATAGTGCTGTAATTACTGACAAAACTGCACGAAGAGAAAGATAACTGAAAACATTCATCATCGAGTAATCATTAGATAGCCATTTAAAAAATTCGTATAACATAATTTTATTCTCTCAAATTCATTTAATTACTTTTTTAACCACTTCTTCCATCTTCATTGACCTTGAACCTTTGATCAAGACTGTTGAGCCTTTCATGCAAGAATATAAATATTCAACAAGCTCGTCCTTACTTTTAAACCAAACATTATTTCCGCCTAGCAACTTAATCAGCTCTTTTGAGTGCTTTCCTATTCCTAAAATTATGTCTATTTTAGTCTCTTTAATGCTTCTGCAAAGCTCTTGGTGATAAATTAATGAGTTTTCTCCGAGTTCGGCCATATCTCCAATTACTAGAATTTTTTTCCCTTTAAACTCATTAAGAACATCAATAGCTACTCGGAAAGAAGATGGGTTAGCATTGTATGTGTCATCTATTATGGTTGATTTTTCCATTCCATCTTTTAGCTCAAGTCGACCTGGAACGGTATTTACATTTTCTATGCCTTTTTTAATTTTTGTATAATGAATTTTTAACTGGAATGCGCACGCCACTGCAGCTAAAATATTTAAAATATTGTTGTGCCCTAACAATTTAGATTTGATTTCAAAAGCATAAGCAGGGGTTTTAATAAGAATTTTTTTCTCATTTAAAATTTCACAAGTGATATCTGCCTCTTCATTCATGCCAAAAGATAATACTTTTACATTTTTTAGATCTTTTATTAAAAATTCAAAATAATCACTATCTTTTGGAAGTATTGCGACTCCATTATTCTGTAGATTCCTTAAAATATCTTTTTTTTCGTTTGCAATCGCCTTTCTATTTTGAAAATTTTCAATATGTGCTTCGCCTATATTAGTTATTACAGCTAAGTTTGGTGGTGCAATCTTCGCCAATGAATTAATCTCATTTGGATGATTCATCCCCATTTCGAGTGTTATATGGCTATGGACAGAATTCAATTTAAAGATTGTTAATGGAAGTCCAATCTCATTATTAAAATTACCTTGGGTTGCCAGAGCTTGTTTCTCCCCAAAGTTTGAAACTAAAATTGAGTTAATTATTTCTTTCGTTGTTGTTTTACCATTACTTCCAGTAATGCCAATAACAAATGGATCATATTTATTTAATATCATAGAGGCAATATCACCTAATGATTTTGTTGTATCACTTACTAATATGGTATTTTTAGCTTTTTTGTCTTTTTCTGAAATTACTGCTGCTATTGCTCCATTTGCAAATGCCTCATTGATAAAGTCGTGACCGTCAAAATTCAACCCCTTTATTGCAATGAATAAGTCATTTTTTTTTATTTCTTTTGAGTTAATACCAATTGCTTCGAATTTCCTTTTTAAAAATTCTTTATCTAAGGGGTTTTTACCTGAGGTTGCTTGATAAACTTCTTGGATTGATAAATTAATTTTTTAACTCCCTTTCCTTTAAAAAGTCTTCAATAACTTTCTTGTCAGAAAAATAAATTCTTTTCTCTCCTATTTCTTGATAATCTTCATGCCCCTTTCCCGCTACAACCACTAGATCGTCTTTTTCTGCGCATGTAATTGCCTTACATATAGCTTCTTTTCTATCTATAATTTCCATTGGTTTATGATTAAAGTATTTACTTATATCTTTGATAATTTCTAGAGGATTTTCATCTCTTGGATTATCGGTTGTGATTATGCAATTATCAGCTAATTGCTCTGCAATTTCAGCCATGGCTTTCCTTTTGCCCTTATCTCTTCCCCCACCAACCCCAAAAACTAAAATTATTTTTTTAAAATCATTATTTTTAACACACTTTAAAATATTTTCTAAAGCATCTGCTGTGTGAGCATAATCTATCATAACCATTGGAAGATCATCATTGCTCATTATAAATTCTGCCCTACCTGGAACTGGATTAATAGATTTTAAACTTTCAATAATTTCATTAATCTCAAAACCTTGTGCACTCAAACAACCCACTACACCTAAAATATTATAAACATTGAATTCTCCAGAAGCTTGAAGGTTTATCGGGAAAGATTCTTCAAAATAATTAAGATCAAATTTTAAACTCATTCGATTATAGCTAATATTAATTGCTTGAATATCTGATTTTTTATAAATCGAAAAACTTATTTTTTTTTCTGTTGGTAACATTGATTCATTGAAAATTGATTCTCCAACTTTATCATCGATATTAACTATGATTTTTCCATTTTTTTCAGACAACATAAATTTCTTCTTTACAGCTGCATATTCATTTATTGTCTTATGATAATCAAGATGATCTCTTGATAAATTCGTAAAAAGCCTATAATTAAAATCTATATTTTCTATTCTTTTTTCACTGATTCCATGTGAGGAGACCTCCATTGCTATATTTTTATATTTCTTTTTGTAACTCTCTCTTATTATGTGTTGAAGATCTATCGCGCTTGGTGTGGTATTTTGTATTTTTTTAAATTCATTTGCGTCTCCATAACCTAGCGTTCCCAAAAATGCTGTTTTAATTTTTAGATTATTTAGACATTGTGATAGCCAATATGCTGTTGTTGTTTTTCCATTAGTTCCTGTGATTCCAACAATTGATATTTTTTTTGAAGGATGCTTATAAAATTTAGCTGCAATTGAAGGAAGTTTGCTTTTTAAGTCATTAATCGCAATAGATGGGATATCTAAATTTAATTTTTTCTGAAAATCCTGTGCTTCAAATATAACTCCCTTAGCGCCGTTATTAATAGCCTCCTGAATAAAATCTCTTCCATCATATTTGCTACCAGAGTAAGCAACAAAAGCTGCATTTTTTGGAATTTCTTTTGATTTTAGAGTCAATACATTAAATTTCTCTAAAAAAATTTCTAACTCATCTTTCATATCTCTTGGCTATCAACTTCATTATCCTTAACTATAATTTCTATGCCATCCTGTGTTACCGAGTATATTTTAAGTGCTTCTGATACTACTTTCCTAAAAACTGGGCCTGCTACCACTCCCCCATAATTAGATCCTCTTGATGGATCATTGATTGTTATAGCCATGATAAATTTAGGGTTTGATACAGGTGCAATTCCAACAAATGATGCATTATATTTTCTTTCATTTACGGAACCGTACCCACCACCTTTTAGAGCTTGTCTTGAGGTGCCTGTTTTACCCGCAACTCGATAGCCTGGGATTGCAGCTTGCACTGCTGTCCCACCTTGCATTGTAACTGTCTCCATAATTTCCAACATATTCTTACTTGTTTCTATGGATAAAACACGCTGTCCTATCTTAATTGGGTCATTTTTAAATAACCTTAAGTTCTTTATCTCTCCCTTGTTAGCAAAAGGAGTATATGCTCTTGCAAGTTGTGCAACTGTTGTGCTCATTGCATACCCATAACTTGCACTCATATGATAGTGATCCGTCCATTTTGTATGATTACGAATAATACCGCTTGACTCCCCTGGGAAATTTATGCCAGATAAATTACCGATACCAAAGTTTGAATAAGTTTGCCATAAGTCTTTTTTGCTTAATTTTTCAGCTATTTTAGTTGCGCCAATATTTGATGAAGTTTGAATTACCTCTTTGACAGATATTATTCCATGTGGCTTTGTGTCCGCTATTAATCTTCTCCCAACCCTATAAAGTCCGTTGCCTGTATTAATCTTTGTATTTACATTGACAACCTTTTTTTCTAATGCCGCTGCCACACTTATTGGCTTCATGGTTGACCCTGGTTCAAAGAGGTCTGTTACCGCTCTATTCCTTACAAAAGGAGACCGCTTCTTCATTCTTTTATTTGGGTTAAATGAGGGATAATTTGCCATTGCAAGAACTTCGCCAGTTTTAGAGTTGATGAGAATTGCTGATCCGGAAATTGCCTCAAACTTATTAATTGTTTTTTTAAGAGATTGAAAGGCTACATGTTGTAAGCGCTTGTCAATAGTCAAGTGGACATCTTTCCCATCAACTGGCACTCTGACCTCACTCAGATTATCAACTATTCTTCCTTTTGCATCAATTAATATCTTTTTATTACCCTGTGTACCCGATAAATAATCATTTTTCTGATACTCCACCCCCTCAAGACCTTTTCCATCACCGCCATAAATACCAACAACATGTGCAGATATTTCATGGTCTGGATATGTGCGTCTATAATCTTTTTCTGTATCTATTCCTTGAATTTTTAAAGCTAAAATTTTTGAAGCAATTTTTGGATCAACCTTTCTTTTCAAATAAATATGATTTCTCTTAGTCTTCATTTTTTTATTTAGAGTTTCTATTTTCATTTTTAAGAGATTTGATAATTTCTTTTTATCTCCTTTTTTAAATTTAACCCTTCTTGGCTCTAAAGTTACACTTCTTACAGTTTCACTTGCTGCCAATATTTGATTATTTCTATCGTAAATTTTACCCCTATATGCATAAAGCTCTATATTCCGATTACTTCTTTCAAANCCCTCTTTTTGTAAGAAATCTTTTTGCATACCCTGAAGGATAAAAGCACGTGANAATAATACGCAAAATAATGTTAAAAGGACGAGAAGTGTGAGGCGCCTTCTGAATTTTGACAATTCAAAAAACTCATGATTTTTTTTAATTTTTGACCTCATTTAATCAATTTTTTCTGTTTTTTTTCTGGAGGATTCATATTTAATTTACCTTTTGCATATTCCAAAATTCTTCCATTGCCAGACTTTGAAGACTCTTCAATCAAAAGCCGATGCTGTTCGTCTTTTAACTCGATAGTTNTTTGTTTTTCAATTTCTAAAGCATGGTNGTTAACGCGATATTGGTGATGAGCATTAATTTTTACCAGGGCAAATAGTATTAATAATGCAAATAGTATTAAATTCAATTTCACCTTTCCTCCAAAATTTTCTCTATCACTCTTAATTTTGCGCTTCGTGCTCTCTTATTTTTAGATATCTCTATACTTGAAGGGGTTTGCATTTTTTGAGTAACTTTAATAGGGGGTGACTTAATTTGCCTTTGAAGGATTGGAATTTTTTTAGGAACTTTATCTGTATTCAACTTTGTTTTAATAAAGTTTTTAATAATCCTATCTTCAAGTGAATGAAAACTAATAATAGCCATCCTTCCATTAATTTTTAAAGCTTCAAATGCCGCTGGCAAAACCTCTTTTATCTCTAAAAGTTCTTCATTTACCTTTATCCTTAATGCTTGAAATGTTTTTGTTGCTGGGTTTTTACTCGAATCAAATTTAGGCACTGCTTTATTGATGATTTCAGCTAATTCTATTGTTCTTGATATTTTTCCTTTTTCCTCTCGATATTGAATAATGGATTTAACAATTTTTTTTGCAAATCTTTCCTCACCATAATCGTATAGGAGCTTAACTAAGTCATCATCACTATAATTATTAACAATTTCTGAAGCCGTTAATTTTTGACTTTGATTCATTCTCATATCTAGATTTGCATCCAATTGAAAACTAAAACCTCGCTCTGCTTGATCAATTTGTGGAGAAGAGATTCCTAAATCCATAAGAATTCCATCGGGTTTTTGTAATTTTTTTTTTAAGATATTTTTTAAATTCTTAAAAGATGCATGCTCTATTTCGAAGCGCTTATCTTTAATTTTTTCGGCTTCTTTAATGGCTTCTAAATCTTTATCTAAGGCAAGGAGTCTTCCGTCTTCATTTAAATTTTTAAGTATTTCTTTTGAGTGTCCACCTCTTCCAAAAGTACAATCTATGTAAAAGCCATTTGGGATAATAGCCAATGCATTTATTGCCTCATTAAGCATTACTGGAACATGTGTACTCATAATGAAAAACCTCTTAGCTCATCCGGAAATTCATTTTCTTCAGTTATGTTTATTTGACTTAAATGTTCATAATAATGATCACAATTCCAGAGCTCAAAATGGCTTCCCTGCCCAATAAAAATTGCATTTTTATCTATTTCAGCATAATTTTTTAATTCTGAGGGGATGAGCAACCTATTTGCTTTATCTAGGGTTATGTCTTCTGCAAAGCCAACTAGCAATCTCTGTAGGCCGCTAGATTTTTTTTCGAAGCTTGATAAATTCATTATCTTTTCTTGAATAGGCTCCCATGCAAACTGGGGATATAAAAGTAAACATTTATAAATATGAGCCGTTAATACTAGCGCACCTGATGATTCGATAAGAATTTTTTCACGATACTTTGTTGGGATCGCAATCCTATTTTTCCCATCTAAGTTTAAACGTGTTGCGCCTCTATACATATGCTGTACCTCTATACTTGAGAAAAAGATGGGAAATTACTTAATACCCTTAGCCTTACTAAGCAATTTCCCACAAATTACCACTTTTTCCCTAACATACACACTATAGGTAAAAAAAAAGCGCAATGCAAGCGCTTTTTAATTTTAAATCTTTATATAACAATGATTTATGAGTAGAAGGTAAGTTGACCTATAAGCCGGGTTCTGTCATGGACAGTCATTCATCTAGACATATAATTACTTATATGTTCAAGCAGCCTACCCGATAACAACACGAGCCGTGCTAATGTTATCCTATTTGGCCTTGCTCCGAGTGGAGGTTGCCGCGTTTCACCGTAACTAAATACGCTCGTCTCTGTGGCCCTATTCCTCATCTCACGATGTATGGCTGTTAGCCATCACTCTGCTCTAGGAGCCCGGACTTTCCTCTACACAAAAGTATAGTGACTGTCTGGTCAACTTGTTGATATTTTATCATCGAAAGGTATCAAATATCGCAACAATTCCAACCAATTTCTTGACCCGCCATCAAAGGCACAATCGTATCATTATCAACTTTTATATTATTTGGAATTTTATTGTTAGCTCTTAGTAGTTTTATTTTATTTTTACTTTGGCTAAGCTTATAAAAATCAGCACCAAATTTACTACTAAAATTTTCTAATTTTTCAATGGCATTATTTCTGTCAAAAATTTCTGCATAGATCTCCATTGCATTTAATGCGGAATATATCCCCGCACAACCACAATTGCTCTCTTTTTCTGACCTCTTGTGGGGTGCGCTATCCGTTCCTAGAAAAAATTTTGAATTGCCAGATATAGCCGCATCGAGGACTGCAACTCTATGTTCTTCTCTTTTTAACACCGGCAAACAAAATGCATGAGGCTTTAACCCTCCCAAAAATAATTCATTTCGATTGTAAAGAAGATGTTGTGGTGTAATTGATGCAGCAATTTTGCTGCTTGATTCTCTCACAAATTCTGTAGCATCTTTTGTTGAAATATGCTCTAAAACTATTCTAAGGTTTGGGAATTCTTTATGAGCTCTAATTAAATACTTTTCAATAAATATTTTTTCTCGATCAAAAATATCTACCTTTGAATCATTAACTTCCCCATGAATTAGTAAGGGAACATCTAACTTTTCCATCATTTCAAAAATTTTATACCCTGATTCAAAAGAACCCACCCCCATATTTGAGTTTGTTGTTACCCCTTTTGGATAAAGCTTTATGCCAACAACCCTTGAAGAAGCTTGAATTTTTTTTAATTCCTCTAAGGTTAGGTTTTCATTAAAGTAAATAGTCATTAGAGGTTCAAAATCATAACCTTTGGTATGAATTTTGATGTCATCATAATATTCATGAGCTAACTCTGTGTTTGTAACTGGTTTTTTAAGATTGGGCATAACAATAGCTCTTCCAAACTGACTTGCAGAGTGTTGACTTACTACTTTTAGCATGCCCCCTTCCCTAAGGTGAAGATGCATATCATCAGGCTTTGGAATAATTAATTCATTTATCATTATTTTTTATTTCTAATGCTAGGTTATATATTTCATTTTTTTTCATTTTAAATATCTGTGATACAAGCTTTACAGACTGATTCAAACTCAATTCATTAAGCATAATTTTTAACGCATTTTCTACCCCAAGATTTCTTGATCCTTTATGTTCTTGCTCAATACCCTCTATAATAATCACAAACTCACCTTTAAGGTTATGTTTTTCATTTCTAAATTTTAGCAATAAATCGTGCAAGTTTTCTTTATAAACAGTTTCATATAATTTTGTTAACTCACGGCCGATAAATATATTTTGATTTGCACCATAAACTCCCTCAAGCAACTCTAAAGTTTTTAAAATTCGATGGGGGGATACAAAAAAAACTGAGGTAAATTGACTCTTATAAAATTGTTTAATTACTTTTTTGCTTCTACTATCAGTATTTGGCAAAAACCCATAAAATTTAAATTGAGTTGAAGTGATACCAGCAACTGAAAATGCTGCAGTAATTGATGAAGCTCCTGGAATTGGGACTACTTTAATTTTAGCTTCTAAGGCCTTTTTAACCAGATAAGCTCCAGGATCACTGATGCCTGGGGTCCCTGCATCAGAAATATAGGCTATTTTTTTACCATTTTGTATTTCTTTGATCAAAAAACTACTCTTACCCTCCTCATTATGTTGATGAAGAGATATAAGTTTTTTATTTATAGAGAATTTGGATAGTAGGTGCTTAGAGTGTCTTGTATCTTCACAGGCAATTAGATCAACACTATTTAAAATTTCAATAGCTCTAGATGTAATATCATCTAAATTTCCAATCGGCGTCCCAACAATATAAAGAGCTGAATTCATTAAAATAATTTTGTATGATTTTTTAATTAATTTAATATAATGTTAATTCAATCAGTATATAATTTAAATTATGCATTCCAAACCAAATTATTTTTTAATTTCATTTTTTTTATCACTTAGTATTCTTCTAAATGCTTGTGCTGCGACAGGAATCCTTGGTGGCTCAACATCCTATGCTGATAGGAGGACGACAGAATCCCAAATTACAGATGAAAAACTCGAATGGCAAACAGTATTGAAAACACAAGATATTGAGGGTGAGTTTAGAGCAAATTTTGTTAGCTATAATCAAATAGTGCTTATTACAGGCCAAGCACCTAACCAAGAAATTATAGATAAAGTATTTAATATCGTTACTAATATGGAAAATGTAAGAAAAGTTGAAAATTATATGATTGTAGGGCCTGAAAATACAATAAGAGGAATTGCGAATGATATTGCGATAACAAGCAATGTAATATCGAGAGCTTTTGTCGATGAAAATAAGGATCAAGCTTCAGTTTCAATATTCCATTGGAAAGTATTTACCGAAGAAGCGGTAGTTTACCTAATGGGTATTTTAAACCAAGAGGAAGCAGATAAAGCTGTAGCAATTGCGAAATCTTCAAGAGGGGTGAAAAAAGTTGTGCCTTTATTTGAAATTGATAACACTTATAAATCAAACCCCAAAATCAAAACAAAAGACGATGAAAAAATAAATTAATTAAATTATTGATAAACCTTATAGTTTCAATTATCATTACCCCATTCAAAAGAAACATCTTTTAAAACAAACTCAAGCCTTAGTTATAAAAATCATTAAATATGAGCAATATTATTCACGTTACAGACGATCAATTCGAAGAAAAGGTTCTTCAAGCAAAAGTGCCGGTATTAGTAGACTTTTGGGCTGAATGGTGTGGGCCATGCAAAGCAATAGCGCCAATACTTGATGATATTTCCAATGAATATGAAGGCAAGTTAATTGTTGCAAAGATCAATATAGATGAGAATCAAAAAATTGCCGCCCAATTTGCAGTCCGAGCAATACCAACCCTCATAATCTTCAAAGATGGAAATTTTGAGGCTGATAAAAAAGGGGCTTTATCTAAATCACAATTAATCGCATTTATTGACAGTACAATCTAATAAAAATATGCATCTATCCGATTTAAAACATCTTCCTGTAACCGAACTAGTTGACCTAGCAAACTCTGACAAAATTGAGAATGCAGGAAGAATGCGCAAGCAAGATCTAATTTTTGCTATCTTAAAGAATAAAGCTAAAAATGGTGCTAAATTAATTGGAGATGGTACTTTAGAAGTATTGCCAGATGGATTTGGTTTTTTAAGATCTCCTGATTCTTCATATCTTGCTGGTCCAGCAGATATATATGTTTCACCATCACAAATTAGAAGATTTAATTTACACACTGGCGACACGATTGCTGGTGAAATTAGAACACCGAAAGATAGTGAGCGTTACTTTGCGTTAGTCAAAGTTGATAAAGTTAATAATGATGCTCCTGAAAATACAAAGAATAAGATTTTATTTGAAAATCTAACTCCTATTCACCCTACAAAACCCCTCACATTAGAGAGAGATTCAAATGTTGAGGAAAATAATACAAGTCGAGTGATTGATATGGTTGCTCCAATCGGTAAAGGGCAAAGGGGTTTAATAGTAGCAAGCCCCAAGAGTGGTAAGACGGTTATGCTACAAAATATTGCACATGCAATAACAGCCAATCACCCTGATGTTTCTCTAATTGTTTTACTTATAGATGAAAGGCCAGAAGAAGTTACGGAAATGTCTAGGTCAGTTAAAGGTGAGGTTGTGGCTTCGACATTTGATGAGCCCGCTACGAGGCATGTTCAAGTTGCAGACATGGTTCTAGAGAAGGCTAAAAGATTAGTTGAGCATAAAAAAGATGTGGTTATTCTATTAGATTCAATCACAAGACTTGCAAGAGCTTACAATACTGTGATTCCATCATCAGGAAAAGTCTTAACTGGTGGTGTTGATGCAAATGCACTTCAAAGACCAAAACGTTTTTTTGGCGCAGCAAGAAATGTAGAGGAAGGTGGTTCGCTTACAATCCTTGCTACTGCACTTGTTGAGACAGGCTCAAGGATGGATGATGTGATTTATGAAGAGTTCAAGGGTACAGGAAATATGGAAATTCACCTTGAAAGAAAAATGGCTGAAAAGAGAATTTATCCTGCAATCAATGTTAATAAATCAAGTACTAGAAGAGAAGAACTACTTATCCCATCTGATGTTCTGCAAAAGATATGGGTTTTAAGAAAATTACTTTACCCTATGGATGACCTAGATGCGATGGAGTTTCTTTTAGATAAGGTACGATCCACTAAAAATAACTCAGATTTTTTTGATAGCATGCGGAGAGGTTAAGAAACCAATTAAACATTGATTTTTACAAAACTTTCTATAAAATACGACATCTATTAAAGATTTTAAATTAGCAACTATTATGAAAAAAGACATACACCCAAACTATCCAGAAATAAATGTAACATGCAGCTGTGGAAACACGTTCAAAACTCAATCAACCATGGCAAAAGATACGAATATTGAAGTTTGTGCTAAATGCCATCCGTTTTATACTGGAAAACAAAAAATACTTGATACAGCAGGACGTGTTGAGAAATTCAAACAAAAATACGGAATGTAATTTATTTTCTGATTTAAAAAAAGGCAGTTATCTGCCTTTTTTTTTATGTCATAATCTGTGAATATGAAATTTGAACTAAATCATGATTGGCAGGGAAACATGTCCTCACCTCGATCTACACTTGGTGAAAAAACAAAAATTCATTTATTCCTTATTCTCTCAGTTATATGGGTTTTTACTGGTCTAATTGGAAACTCTCCTTGGATACCAGCAGAATCTGAAAATATAAGTATAGTAATGGATATCGTTTTAAATAATTCTGTAATTACCCCCTTAGCGGCTAGCCAAGATTCGATAAATAATCCTCCCTTATA